>Ga0247778_1001255_pt1 | contig 12120 bp, 11 predicted proteins | sample UWRJL049202B5_FD_179939 | JGI IMG/M metagenome (GOLD analysis project Ga0247778, IMG submission 179939) | Plant litter microbial communities from Arlington Agricultural Research Station in Wisconsin, United States - UWRJ-L049-202B-5 | ecosystem: Environmental > Terrestrial > Plant litter >... | reverse complement strand
CTGATCATGATACCCCCCCCCAAAACCCACAACCTCCACCTCCCCCCCACCCCTCCCAAACCCCTCCCTAAACACCCCCTCCCACTCCCTAATCCCATCAACCAACACCTCCTCCTCCCCCACAACCACAAACACACTTTCAACATGCAACCCCTCCCACCAACTCGCAGGCGCCGTCCCCGGCTGATTATAAAAATCCCCCTTCCCCTCCCCCAAAAACGCACCACTCCAAGCACGTGCCGCATCGGCAGTAATACAATCTTTCAGCTCATTGCGCTCAAAACTATCTTCGCTCGTGCTGAAATTTACCCAGGGACTTATCAACACCGCTCCCCTTAATTTCTCTCCTTTTAACTCGATTCTTGGAATAGGCACGGAAATGTTTGGGTGGGGGTGAGAAATGTGGGATAGCAGAGCGAGGACTAGGTTTGCGCCGGCTGAATCGCCGGTTAGGATGATGGCGGAGGGTGGGATGAGGAGCGTGTGGATGATGTGGAGGAGGAGGAGGGAGGCTTGTTGCAGTTGGCGCGGGTAGGGGGCGGTGGGGGAGAGGTCGTAGGAGAGGAAGAGGCAGGATACGGATTGGGATGGGGATTTTGGGAGGGAGCTGAGGATTTGGTGTATGAAGTGGAACATTGAGGGGGAGGCTGGCACACAGTACCCTCCTCCTGTTGGTGGCGTTAGGTTTGGTTGTGTTTTGGAAAGGAGCGATGGGGAAGGGCAGGTACCGTACCGTGGAAATTGACGATTATTTTTGAGGCTTTGGGATCGCCGATCCAGTGGGCTCGGGTTCCGTCTTCCAGGACCTCGCTTTTTGGTTCTAGGCCGGCGGTTTTGCAGAATGTGAGGTAGGCGTCGTCGGTTGGTGCTACTAGGTAGCTTTGTATTTTGGTTAGCAATTGGCTTGCTCTGGTATCATAGATAATTTGGGAAGAAAGGGAGAGAGAAGAACTTACTGTTGTTGTCTAACACTAGTTCTCCTAGTCATAGTTCGGAGAGCTGTTAGCATGACATATTTATAGAGACCTACGGAGGGTTTCCTGTGTTTGGGGCGGATGACGGATGTGAAGAGGGCGGTGATGAGATTTCCAACTATGAGTATTCATCAGTTTTCACTCAAAATTCATTGCATGGGAGAAATTAAAGCGAGGAGACGCACGAACAGTAAGCAGTGCGGGGATAGTATCCAGTTTCTCTAACCAACTCAATGACGCAATAGTAGCTTTCTGAGACTTGTAGGACGAGGATTCGTATTTATTTGTTGATTCTGGCATTTTGACTGTATTGAACAGATTCCCAACAATTGCAGATTTGAAATTGGGAAATGAGTGAGGAGATATATTTGACTTGAAATCGGAGCTGACGTTCCTTCCGGAACAACACTAAATGCCGAGACTTGCCAAATACCCGGTACAGTTCCCCGCACTAGGGATTATTAGGCCCGATGGGCCGCTTGCACGTACAAAGGGCGACATGGGATTTGTTGAAAGCCTATGATTCCATTCTTTTGGGTATCTTAGTATCATGAACTCGCTCGTAGCTTGACCATTCCCCTCTTCCGCTTCCCACCCACCTCTCTCCCCTCCTCAATCTCCAACACCGCCTCTCGCTTCTTCTCCCCCACCAACTTCAACGCTTCCCTTATAACCCTCGTTTCCAAATTCACACCCTCCTCCCCCCAAGCCTCCATCTGTCGTCCCACTCGCGCCTCAATCGCTTGCACGAGCTGCACATCTCGCTGTCCTACAAAGGTAACAGACTCGCCTTTCCGCCCTGCTCTGGCGGTACGACCGACGCGGTGGATGTAGATGTCTGGATCGCGAGGGATGTCGTAGTTGATTACGAGCCCTACTTCGGGGATATCGAGACCTCTGGCTGCGACGTCTGTTGCGACGAGGATTCTGGCTGCTGAGGCGCGGAAACGTCCTAGGTTGTCGGTTCTTTGGCGTTGGGGGAGCTTGGAGTGGAGCGCGGTGACGCGGTGTTCGAGGAGCCGGAGGAGATGGGTCAAGTAGTCGGCGGTAGAGGTGCGGTTGCAGAATATTATTACCGATTTTGGGAGGTTGCGTTCTGTGAGGAGGAACATGTGGAGGTAGTGTTCTCGGTGGGTGACGGGGATTTGGAGATGCATTTGCTTGAGGGATGTAGGTATTGCAAGTGCTTCCGTGTCGACTTCGCAAACAAAGACTGGTGGCTTTCCAGGTGTTCGTGGAAGTTCCTTCAATGCTCTAACCTCTGGAGTTATAGTAGCCGTAAAGAGCAGCGTCTGTCGTTTTGCTGGAGGGGGTAAAATCGAGAGACATTCTTCCACATCTGGTAACATACTCCCCACACTGCCACTTGCCAAAAGCCTATCCGCCTCATCAAGAACCACCATTCGTACTCGTCGCAGAGCACATATTGTATCTTCCCCAGAGGTTCGAATATGGTCTGCCAAGCGGCCTGGGGTCGCAATAACGATGTGGGGTCGCTGGGCCAGTGCGGTAGCTTGAGGCCGCATATCAGATCCTCCGGTAATTAGGACAGCCTTGAGCGATTGCGGGGAAGAAATGGCTTTGAATTGCTCGTAGATTTGCAGAGCAAGTTCCCTATGATAGCATTAGATATAATTACACACCACGAATGTCCAATTGCATACCTCGTCGGCGTTAACACCAGCGCAAAAATTCCAAATGGATCTTCTGCCCATTTTTGCAGGATTGGAACTGCAAACGCAACCGTTTTCCCCGAACCCGTTCTACTGCCTCCGATGCAGTCTCGACCCTTCAGTATCTCTGGTATGCATCCCTTTTGAATGCCAGTGGGCCGCCTAATTGCCATATTCTTCAAAGAAGCCGCGAGCCATGGCTTAACATTTAGGGAGGTAAAAGTCGTCTCGGGGTCGATGGGAGCAAGAATTGCGCCCTGAACTGCGTTGCTATTGATGGCATTGCTTTTGCCCACTGATTTCACCCGCTGAAGAGTATTTATCCTTTGAGGCACGGGTATAGGGATTTGTGGCTCGTCATCGTCATCATCATCATCGTTAGGCACCAGTGATAATTTTCTGCGCTTTCTGGAACTTTGGCTATCCAGAGAATCGGAGTCGGGCTCGGGCTCGGGCTCGTCCTCGTCCTCGTCCTCGTCCTCTGAGCTTTCGGTTGTGTGCTCTGATTGCACAGATGCATCAGAGAACTCATCTTCCGTTTGTTTGATGCCCGGCGGCCGCGCATGGATCTTGGCTGCGGGCATAGTTAAATTGTTGGGATGTTTGGCATGTTTGGCATGTTCTGTGGAAGAGTTCTTTGGGCGCATTGCTTTGGAAATTTCCCACTGTCGCGCGCGGCTACTGCAGCACAGCAAAAATTTCAAGGTTTTTTTTTTGGCGGGGCGGGGTTTGGTTGGCCGCCCACTTGGACCCGGAAAGGCCGTCCGTCCACCCTGGAAGAATGTGAAACGTCGTCTTGTCTTCCAGTAGGAAGGCGATCTCTGGCGCAAGGCGGCTCACGGCACGAGGTCACGAAGCCGGCCGAATCAAGTGGCTCCCGACCGAGCAGCATATGCAGAAGCTTGCTGTTGCTTGCATTAACTCACGGCCGGGTTCATGATGGTTTGAGGTGAGGGTTGACTGATTGATTGCTGGCAAAAACACTTAGAGAAGCAGTTGGAATTGTTGGAATTGTTGGATCACAACCCATAATCCTTAAAATGGGGGCTGAATGATATTGGCTGCAGGTCTATATACTTGACATCGATATCGATATGCCGATAAGTGGCTCAGAAAAATGGTGTAGCAGGAGTAATAAGCATGTAAGCCAGCGCCTCCTACACCATCATCGTGGTGCTGTTCGAGTAGACGAGTCGTCCATGTGAGAAAGGGGCTCGGTGCAGCTACGGTGCAGCGAGTAAGCAGCAGCAATCAAGCATAGACTGGACTGGTCATATTATCATATGAGGAGAAGAGGAGAAGAGGAGAGTTTGTGTCACCAAATCCTCCTGTCCTCCTGTAGGTAAGCAAGCTCTGCGTGATATAGATGAGCACCACCAGGCACCAAGTAAGAACTATAATCTTGCGCCCTCTCTCCGGGACAGCACGTCGAAGGAAGCAATGTTCTTGCGAATGCCTTTAATCTCACCACACCCTTATCATTTCTTATGAAATCCTGATTTCCGCATTTGGGATTTGATTTCTCATTGATTTCTCACTCCCCGCCATCCTACGTAAAGTTGCAGTCGCCATCGCCGCCGGATCTCCTGATTTCCTGATCTCGGGGCTGAAAGATTCCAATACTTGATCCACCACCGAGTTGTATTGGAATGGGAATGCAATACCACCACTCGACAGCTCCAATACGGTCCATCACAGCTTGCAACTTGCGACCGGCCTCTACGATACGATAAGTACAGCACTCTTTAACACTAGTGATTCGACGCTGCACAGCAACGAACTGCACGTCTCTGGCCACCATCACCATCACCATCACCATCTCACCTCAGAGCATCGGGGTCCAGCTGTGTTCTTATCCTCATCAACAATACTTGTCGGCCCCTGATTGCCCCTCCACGGCTACGGCTCCACAAAGGATTCAGCAGGAGTGAGCTCGCGCCTCTGATCCTCATCGTTATCGTTAAATATCCCGTACCGTACCAAGCACCGTGCCCCCGCCATCCCATCGTGTTGTGGGAACTTGGTCTCACTTTTGGCCCCCGTCTTTTACGCCCAACACGCTCTCTACAGGGGTTCTGCCCAGCTCTCGTGTCGTTGTCCACCGTTGAGTGGCTGCAGCGCGCGCATCGACCCCAAAACTCCCTTTCCTTGCAGTCCCTGCACGAGTCCCAGCCTGACCCCAGGACCACCCAGGCGCATCCAGTCCTGCTGTGAACCTGTGGTGGTGCCGGCGAGGGTTGAGCGTCGAGATCACACACCTCGAGAAAAGCGATCGCTCGGCCAAGACTATTGATCCTGCCCTGCTCATATCATTCTTGTACATCCCTCCGACTCACTGCATCCCGCTGGTACTTCTATACATCAATTGCACTTCACGACTACTCGCGCCTAACTTCCTCGTTAAGAGTTGGCATTTCCTCCATTAAAAAACCCACTCAACTCCTAAAAGCTAGCCGCCGGCGACCCCTTCTGCAGTGCCGATCCGGTGACGACAAGCTTGAAACAACCACAAGTCCAGCGAGTCTCGTCTGGACGTCGAGGCCGACGTTACGAATCACTCACGCTTCCCGACAACAAAGACAACGGAGCTCGCTCATTAATCCACGTCTCGCTCACGACCGCCAAACAAACGAACAATAACCTCAACGACAACGCCCCATTGTCATATGACATCCTCGGCCTGACCACGGCAAGATAGAGGCACCTCAAGCGGGCAGCACGGTCTGTTGCAGCGGTGGATTGCAGTGCCGATGCAAGAGCAGAAACTTTCCATAGAGAACACCGGCAACGGTGCGGCACAAGAGACGGACCAGAGAGGAGCGTCTTCCGGAGGTCTAGATTCTGCTGCTGCAGCTCAACATGTACGCCACCTGTAGTCTCTTTATTTGCCATTCCCGCTATCTCAAAAAGCAACGTGAGGGACCCTGATGCTGATATCTCAAAGCCTTCGACTAGCACAGACTCCATCAACCTACCAAAAATGTCCTCTCCAGCGCCCTTATTGCGTCCCCCGATTCCAGGCAGTCGGAACACTGGTGCTCGAACCCCCAGATTAGGCCTTGCCATTCCTCCCTCTCCGAATGTCAAGCCCATCAATGGCGGACCTCAGCCAGGAGGGTTATCGTTACAGATGCCCGGACAAAGCTCCTCGAGACCCTCACTACCTCGATTACAACTAGCTACTCCGATGGGCAGCAGCCAAACACCTTATGAGCAAACTCTTCAAAATGGTCGCCCGAGTGGTCAACAGACTACAGGGCAGTCCGCGAGTGGAGGCAGTGAAAGCAGTGCAGCTCATTCGAGATCTGGGAGCTTCGGTCCCCTAGATGGTAGAGGAAGCAATCCAACATCTGCGGGATCACAGTTCTCGGCCTTGTCATTCGCTTCCCAATATGGACTACAACAACCTACACGGGGAACCCCTGATCCATCTTCGGCTGTTGGGTCACTATATTCCAATGCAAGCGAAGGTGGTGCGGGTATGGAGCGTGACGGAAGCATGAATGGACTAGAGGGATTTGATAAATTAAGTTTGGAAAGCTTGGAAAGGGGCAGGACACTAGACGTGGAAGAACTTGACGATGAGGCGTGGCGAGTTGCAAGTTCAGAAAAGAGAATTGAAGAGCTGGGTAGTTTAGGAGAGGGAGCTGGGGGAGCTGTCACACGATGTATGCTGAAGGGAGGCAAGACTGTATTTGCGCTTAAAGTATATCTTCCACCCCAATTTTTCAAGCATCACTAACGCCTACTTTCAGATAATCACCACCAACCCAGATCCAGATGTTCGAAAACAAATCGTCCGAGAGCTCAAGTTCAACAAGGACTGCGCCAGCAAACATATATGTCGCTACTACAGCGCCTTTATCGAACCCACCACAGCAACCATCTCCATTGCCATGGAATTCTGCGAAGGTGGCTCCCTCGACAGCATCTACCGCGAAGTTAAGAAGCTGGGAGGTCGAACCGGCGAGAAGGTCCTTGGAAAAGTCGCCGAGGGCGTCCTAAACGGTCTCACTTATCTCCACAGCAAGAAAATCATCCACCGTGATATTAAACCTAGCAATATCCTCCTCTGCCGCGACGGGCAAGTCAAACTCTGCGATTTCGGCGTGAGCGGCGAGTTCGGAACCAAGGGTGACGCGAACACGTTCATCGGTACATCCTACTACATGGCACCCGAGCGTATCACCGGGCAAAGCTATACCATCACCTCGGATGTATGGAGTACCGGCGTGACATTGCTGGAAGTTGCACAACACCGCTTCCCGTTCCCCGCGGACGGAACAGAAATGCAGCCAAGAGCGGGTCTGATCGATCTCTTGACGTACATTGTGCGGCAGCCGATCCCGAAGTTGAAGGATGAACCTGAGGCGGGGATTAAGTGGAGTGATAATTTCAAGTACTTTATTGAGTGCTGGTATGTATTTGTCTTTATAAGACTGATCATGGAAATATGCTGATAGGTATACAGTCTCGAAAAAGAGCCTTCCCGTCGCGCTTCTCCCTGGCGAATGCTCGAGCATCCCTGGATGATAGAGATGCGTGCAAAGCGCGTCAACATGGCGCATTTCCTGTCTACAGTCTGGGGCTGGGAGGAGGCTGCTGCTTGATCTCTCTTCTACCGTTTTAATACCCTTCTCACTACAGATCAAAAGAAACTAGGCCAGATATTAAGTGAACATGAGGAGGAAATAGTCTTGAGCTCGAAAGGAAGAAGTCGACAAAGCAATGCATTTCCACATTAACTACACTTCAGCGAAGTTGTGGATGGCGTTTCGGGAATTGGGTTTGGATATGGTTCTTGGGTGGATTTGGAATGAATGGAGGAATGGCGTGTTGTGTTGTCGAGGTGTATAGGATGAGAATGCATACCGAATCATATCAATGAACTATCAAACTCAAAATATTGGATCTGAATGATATATACGAGATGAAATTTGCTGCTGTGTTTTTGTCTTGTTCAGGCGAGTGCCTCCCAAGCTCTACATTGTCTAGGTGTGATATATACCGACCATTTCTCATTTTCCTGCACAGCACAAATCCAGCTGTCTAATAAAACACATTTGATGGTGTGTAGACTGATGGCTGAGTTTTGAGGAATATATCGAGACGTTAGATTCTTTAGTAGACTTCTTCTGTGGTTTTCTTTTCTGCTCGTTGCTTGTAGCAAAGACCCAACCCACCCGCTCGTAAACAGGGCTCAAGGCAGTGGCTACCAATCAGTCAACCCTATGCAGAGCAAAACTAAAAGCTCATGAATCTCAGACGCTGAAATTCTCGAGGTCGTCACGGGTTACGTTGTGTGCCTATCAAGTCGCTGGTCTCTAAGTAGAGAATCGCGGGGTGTCTTGATTCGAGGACCTTTACGAGGGGCTCAGCTCAGCTAAGCTAGCCCCGCATTAAATTTCAATGACCACCACCATAGGCATCCATCTTCTTCCCTCAAAGTCTTTTCATCTTCCCTATACTTCCCATATAATTTCAGACGACAATTCAGCCCACCAAAGTCCATTTCTGTCTTTGGGCCGGAGCAATCGCTGCTCTAACCTGAGCCGGGCCCTGAGCACGATAGTGAGTCATCCGGATCTCTATGTATAGATGTAACATAGCCACCTCTTTGAGCCTATCAAGATATCGTAACGGTGGCCCTTATCGCTTCCCTGACACATTTATCAAGGTTCCTTACTGGAGTCGAGTTGAGTCCCCTATGTAAACAACGATGCTTTGTAACAAGTGCCAGTCCATATCATTCCCGCGGGGCAATAAAGAACTCTCTCTCCAGAGCATTATGCTCAGGGAGGACTCCTACCAGCACCATTACTCTCCCAGTCAGCTCGAGGCTTCGGCTCGAGAAGGCTGCGAATTTTGTGCTGTGCTCTTCCACAGCCTCGTAACTCACTACACAAACGATACTTCGTACGAATCATTGCCTTTGTGGCAAGGTAAATGGAGCGAGTCGCCAGTATTTTTGACCCTAGAGTGCGATGATAGAGAGATATATACCCCAGGTATGGAGTTGACGGCTGGATGCTGGAACGGCGGGCACTTCAGAGATTCTCCTTTCGTTCTCGTACATTTGTCAGGTCGGCGATCCTTTTCTGCTTCCTGCACCTAGTTGCGTAGATAGCTAGGTCTAACGTGTTTTCTAGAAAGCTACGCAAGTTTAGATAGTCTAGCTGCAGAGGACCAAAATACTGGCTCACCAGCAAGCATGAAACTGGCAAGTACCTGGCTGGCTACTTGCCTGAGGGACCATGCAGACTGTCGCCTGGTAGCAGCCGATTTTTCACCTTACCTCCCCGAACGAGTTATCGACGTGAATCCATTCAATGGGTCAAACGACGTACGTCTCTTCATGCAAGCGGCGGGAAACTCCGAGGTCACTCCGGTTGCGCAGCCTTACGTGACCTTGAGTCACTGCTGGGGAACACAGCAGATTATAATGACTACGATCGATAATATTGAGAGTCATCACAGACGAATTGAGTGGCAGAAGCTCTCAAAGACCTTCCAAGATGCAATTATTGTAACGCGGTCTTTGGGGTTCAAATACATCTGGATAGACTCTCTCTGCATTATTCAAGACTCGGTAGAAGACTGGGAGACTCAGTCAGCCGTCATGGGAGATATATACCGCCGGTCAGTTCTCACTATATCCGCTGCCAAGGCCAAAAATGGCTCAGAGGGTTGCTTTGTCGAGCGTGATGGGAAAATCATCCGGCCAGTGCGGCTCCAATCCTGTTTTGGAGAGCAAACAGACGGGCAGCGAAGCCACGTGGAATGCAGACTACAAGACCCGGCGAATGGTCAGAGAGTCTGGGTCGCCAGGATTAATGTCAACTTCGCAAGCGGACCTCTGTACGACAGGGCGTGGGTATACCAAGAGCAGGCTCTGGCTCGCCGTTCTCTGATATTTGGGGAAGAGTGCATGTACTGGGAATGCCCTGCGCTGGTGGCCAGCGAAAATGAGCCTATGGGGTCAATGCATCGGTTTGACGGCCTCCAGCTACCACTCCTTGAGTTTGGGAAGCTTCTCAACTCTCTCACTAGGGGCGGGGCCATTATGGGCCAGCTAGACGTGGGTGGCAAAAGCTTGCAAGACTTCTGGTACACGCATGTGTCGGCGTACAGCGGGCGGGCGATAACCAAGCTCACAGATCGCCTCCCGGCGCTGTCTGGCCTTGCGTTCAACATCTCAAAGGCCTTTGACGACAACACATATGCAGCCGGCCTCTGGATAGCAGACCTTCCACGAGGGTTACTCTGGACGCGAGGCAACAAAGGATTACCTGGGTCGGGGCCGGGCATGCGAGTTCGACCGCCGCTAGTATTTGTAGGCCCAAGTTGGTCCTGGGTCTCCATGACAGGCTGTCATACTACTTATGATCTCATGTTGAGAGAGACCAGAAGTACAGGCGCAGTACTCGATGATGGGCTAAATTTAGTTGCCGTCGATTCGATATTGAAGAGTCCCAATCCGTTTGGAGAGGTTCTAGCTTCCACAATCACGTTGACCGGTAGGCTGGTTCCTGTCAACGTTTTGAAACAGGGTCGTGCATATATACTACTCGAAGAAGGCTCCAATGTGGGCGAATTGGACCTGGACGACGAAGAGACGTTATCTGGGATTATATGGGTATTAGCCATTGTGCACAACAGGGATGCATGTTACACCATTTCCATCGCTCTGATCGAATCTAAAACCGGCGCAAGAGAGGCGCGGGAGTATCGACGTGTGGGAGTAGCATACGTCAAAGCACACGCCTTTAGGCAGTGTGGGCTAGAAACGATCCGTATAGTTTGAGGCCCATGCATAGTAGCTGGTAATTATATGTAGAGATAGTCTCTGAGTAAAACCTTTGGGCTTGCCACTGTCAACGCCGAACTCGAGACTGATGACAATAACTGAATCTACTAGATTTCATTCCCGCCTTTAAACCCAAGTAATTGCTATTATAATCTAGGCTCGACCCTTGAGTCTTAAGTACGCTAATGAGTCAACTGGATCATACTTAAAAGATCCATTTACGGGCCTCGAGAATCAGTTGCATTTTCTATGTTATCTATTAATAGAATTTCACTAATTCTATTACCTATAATACACCCGCTTCTTTGAGCATGTCAAGATATTATAACAGTATTCGTTATCGCTCCCTGTTCACATTTATCAAGGGTCGTTGCTGAGGCGTTTTAGTTTACTTTTTATGCTTCTTACTGCAATGGTTCACTATTGAGTCTGCTGGTACTGTAAAGTATTCCTCGAAAAATCTGCTAATATCCGAACCAAGCGTGACTGCAGCCTGCTCCGTAGTTGTTAAAAGTTGTACCTCTAATATATCGGAACTAACCTATGAAGGCCTGCCAATCAAATATATAACCAGTCTCTACTTTCCCCTTCGCACTTTAGCACGAATGCTACGACCTCGATCTTGTACCGTATTCTAAGTGGAGGAAATTGCTTTTCCCGCCCCCTAGCGGCAAGATAGTGAAAATGACCGGAAACTTCAGCACAACCCAGGTGATAAACTTGGTCGTTCCAGCAGTTCGGAAAATCCGCCTCGGCGTCAGTCGTATCCGGAATTTGGCGGTAACGAAACATGCCGCGACATCGGAAGCAGCTGCGCGGAAGCGGAAGTGGACTCTTCAGACGTGAAGCCCATTGCAAACGCCACGGCCGTTAGGTCGATATTTCAAGTTGTGAAGCTATTTGGCGGGATATCTGTACAAATCGGATCGACAATTGCGCTCGTGGAATGTTTCTAATAAGGTTAAGAAATAAAGTGATTGAATAATGAAAAGAAAAAAATCATGTGATCTTAAAGATCGCAAAGGTTGCGGCTGCTTATATCTGAACAGAGCGGCGACGCTGACTAAACGCGTTGGAAGCGAATATGAAGAAAATGTCACCTGAGACTTCCTTCAAAAAAGCTTCACATTATACATACATACATACTCCCCGTCTACAAAAAAACAATGTTCAACTCCCCAGCAAACACCCAATCCCACTCCCCCCTCTTCACCCTCGCCCTCGAAACGCGCCTGCAAATCTACCAAGAGATAATTAAATCAGCCTGGCCAGCCCGAATCCACATCGTTGCCTCAAAATACAAACCAACTCCTGAAAATCCCCAAAGGTTTATACACGTACCTTGTAAAATCCCTCTGGAAGGACCCAACGACAATGGTGTATCGCGGTACGGCCATGCTACCACGTGCAATATATCGCGCGAAGCAGAGAGGAAATGGGGTGCTCCGAGGAAGGAGAATGCGAATATATCGCTATTCTTAGTTTGTCGACAAATGTAAACACCATCCACTATTTTCCTCTACCTTTCAAATATTCTTTAAAAAAGAGAAAAAAAGAACGAAAATTAACAACCCCCCCAGAACCCACGAATCACACCCCCTCCTCCCCACCATCCCCATATTCTCCCTTCCCTCAATCCCCCACTCCATCTCCTTCCTCACCTCCC
>Ga0247778_1001254_pt1 | contig 12122 bp, 5 predicted proteins | sample UWRJL049202B5_FD_179939 | JGI IMG/M metagenome (GOLD analysis project Ga0247778, IMG submission 179939) | Plant litter microbial communities from Arlington Agricultural Research Station in Wisconsin, United States - UWRJ-L049-202B-5 | ecosystem: Environmental > Terrestrial > Plant litter >... | reverse complement strand
AAAAGACATCGTTGACGCCCGTCTTCTGATAATTGATACAGCTCCTGAAACCAAGATAATGGGCGGACCCTACGGCATCCGGTCCCTGGTAAATATTCTGGTCTATCGAAAGGAGGATGGTCGAGATGGCCGGGTAGAAATTGGTGCCATTCGAGCGCACCAGCCAGCTGTCGACCCAGATCTGGTTTGCCGGCACCTGGCTGCCATAGTCGTAGCCGGGATAGAGATTGAACAAGGCCAGCCAGTCGCCTTTGGCCACAGGGAAGTCACCATTGGCATTCGACTTGCCGGAGCGATAGGCCAGCACCCGGTAATAACGGGGATAGGCTGCCTGGCCGGGAGCAGGAGGCGCATACAGCTTACTGCCGTTGCGCATGACTTCCGCGACGTTGATCTCGAAGAAAGGCGCGTCTTCGGTAGAACGGAAACGGGCCAGGCCTTTTGCTGCCAGGATCTCTTTGCCGATGCTGTCCGATATCTTATATGCCTGGTTGTACTGGAAGTCGTAAGCATCCGGGCGTTGCCCGTAAATAGGAGCGATATAGATGTCCAGCGAGTCGGTGTTCTGGTTGATCGATTGGTCGGGATAGGGAGGGGTCACGTTGATGAAACGGATATACGCGCTGGAGTCCTTGAATTTCGGCAGCCGGGTAGGATGATCCTTTACGACCAGCACGTCCATCTGGTTGGAGAAATGATTGATGTTTTCGCTCACGCCATAGATTGGCAACGGATTGGCGGTATTGTCGTTCAGGATGGTTCCATATACTTTTGCCACCCCCTTGTTGATCACGAAGAAGGTCTGCAGGGCGCCTCCTTCCAAGGTAATGGACTGGTCAAGAAATTTATCCCCCCTGATCGAAATAGGGTTGCCAAAGGCCGTGGAATTGATCACGCTGTAGACCGACAGCTGGTGCTGTGCGGCCGGCAGGGCAGCCCAATTATAGAAGTTGTACCCGCCGATGATGGGGGCGAGATCGATCTGGTTGGTGGGATTGGGAAAGACGGAATACCGGTTCCCGCTAAGATTGCTGAATCCATATGTGCCGGGGAAATTGACGGGGGAGTTGTCCGTCCATCCGCCCGATGGATAGTTGATGGTGGTCGTGGTGCCCAGGGTGGGGTCCGGTACAAAGGGCGTGCCGTTGGGATTGTAGAGCATCGAGTCCCCGTTGGCATTGACCTTGCCATCCAGGGTGAACTGGACCTTGCCGCCGCCTGGGGCGTCTATGAAGATCAGCCTGGTATAGGCGTTTGCAAATTCGGGCGCTGTGCGAACCTCTTTTTTGCAGGCCCCCATCACCATCACCAGCAGGGACAGGAGAGTAAAAATATATTTGTGTGTCTTCTTCATCAAAGTAAAATTTATTTTCCTATGAATAAGTTGAATCGAAGTGCCTGGTTGGTAGTCATAGGCTCCATCCTGCCATAAATGGTAATGGGCCTGGAAGAATGTCCGTCGTCGTCTATGCGATGCAGCGTGGAGGCATTTTCTACGCTTTTGGTGCAGGCATAGTAAATATGATGCCCTACCCAGAGGAAGCCGGTATTGCCTTCCGTGAAGTCATATTGGCTAAACTCCGGATATGCGGCATCTGCCCAGTTCCTGCCATCGTATAAAAGAGTGAGCGCCTTCGTGTCTGCGTTGAAATTCCAGATCTTCTGCGCGTTGGCACTGATATTGGCATCATAGCCCCTGGTGACGATGAGAACCTCATTGCCATGGGAGGCGTCGGCCAGTATGCTGACGAAGTTGTCGGCATACTGTTGAAGGGGTATGGATACTCTTTCCGGGATTTTGCTGCCTTTGCGCGAAAACCATAGGCTGTCGACCGGACTGGTTTCATAAGATTCTTTGAGGGAAGAGGAAAAATAGAAGACATAGTCTTTGGAAAATTGCAGGGCATAGGCAGTCGAGTCGCCCAGCACATGATGTTCCAGGGTCAGGGCCGGCGAAGGCTGAGAAACGTCTCCTGTGTAGTAGTCATCGGTTGTTCCCATTTTCAGATAGATCGTATTGCCATCCATGGCGATAGGCTGAAGAGGCGTATACGGGATCTGTACGGCAGGGTAATTGGATGGATTGAAATCCGGGCGTACTTCGGTAAAGGTTCCCGGGGCGTCGAAGGCCTGACTCCATACGCTGACAGGGCCGGATGGATTTTCATAGGGTATTTTCATCAGGTGGTATTCCGCCGGAAAGGGTTCGGCCGTTGACGTGAGGTAATACGCGTTATGCTGCTGGTCGCTGACGACGAAGCTAAAAATAGTATGGGGGAACATATAGGGAGTGAACTTGCCCAGATAGGAGGGAGTGTACCTGGGGAACAGGGTGCCGTCGTAGGAGAAAAGGACGCTGGATTGGGGCAGGCCTCTGTTGGATGTTCCTTTATTGAAGAAGGCATGGGTCATCTCACCGGGACCGTTGTAAATATCGGACAGATCATAGTACAGCGCCAGCCAGTACAGCTGTCCGTCTTCCATAGGATCCATTTTCGCGATGGTGAAATCGTACGGAACCGACGTCTGCCCATTGGTCGTAACCTGGACAGGACCGCTGTCAGACAGGTCGGGGATGATCACCCGCAGCTCGGTAGAAGTGGCATTGATGATCTTTCCTACCTGTGTACCATTGAAGGTAATGGAGTTCACATCGTAGGGGATGGCAAAATTCTTACCCGTAACTACGATGGTATCGCCTTCGTAGGCGGTGGCGGGGGCAATGCTGACAATGACAGGCTGCGTGGCGCCGATGATGGTGATGGGCTGGCTGAACTGGGCGGCCTTTCCGCCTGCGAACCCGATGGACAGCGTGCCGCTTTGCGCAGCCTTGGGAACGACGACGCTCAACTGGTCAGACGATGCCTGGATCACCTGGTAGGAGACGGTGGCCACGGCGACGAGATTCTTCGAAGGATCAGGATCGAAATGGCTGCCCTTGATGATCAGGGTATCGCCGATGTTCAGCAGGTTCTTGCTGATGCTGCTGATGGTGACCACAGGTACGTTGAGGATGTCTTTTTTCTTGCAGGACTGCTGGATCAGCAGGATCAGCAGCGTATATATGGTGATGCTGCCCGTTCGGGATATGTTTATTCTGTTCATAGCTGATAGTATAACTGTGCGCTGGAAATAGCGTAAAGCAAATTGGTATAGGCGTCCTGGTGATAATATACATAGGGCTTGAAGTAGCCGTGATCTCCCGAATAGGGCAGCCCCGGATTCAGGCCCATGAAAATGATCGTACCCGAGTTGCCTCCATTGAAGGGCAGAGGTATCGGGTTATCGTACTGACCTTTCTGGAAAAGAGCATCGGTAGAACCGGCGACCGTCACATACAGGTTCTGCGTGACCTGGCTGGGCTGGAAACTGATATAGTCCGTTTCTTCGCCATAAGGAATGGCGCTGGCGATGACGGGGCCGGAAGGACTTCCGCTGTGTACATCAATTTGCGAGGTCCCTCCCATGATATTGATGAATCTGAGCTTGAAAAGTTTCGAATCAGGGCTGTTGTCATTCTCCATGATCAGGTGCCCCATTTTTTTGGAGTCGGTATTATCGGGCAGGAGGCAGTAAGTATACAGCAGGCCCGGTTCAAAAGTCTGATGGAACTGATCATATACGGGCGAATAGGCACCGCTCGGGGTATTGGTGACCAGGTATGCATCGGCGGAAACCGAGGTGGTGGCAACCCGCTGCTGCATGCTGTTGATCCCATACGGGTAGGTGTCCACGATGCCTATGTCCTCTAAACCTGCCGCATTCAGAGGCCACCGCTGTACGGTAGCGCTAAAGCTATTGAACCGTACACCGATGCCAACGAAATTCTTTGCACCGGCGACCAGACCGGGCACATTGTAGGCGCCATTGACCACCGTGACGGAGGCGGAATTGCCATACGCGCCGCCATAGGCGGTGCTGGCTATAACCAGCTCTTTCAGGCTGGAAGGGACACCGTCTTCTACGATGTACAGTTTGGGCAAGGGCTGCAGGTTGTTCAGGTAATTTTTAGCATCGCCCACGGCAAAGAAGGAATAGTTCTTGCCGTCCTCCAGGTTGAATGGGACAAAGTTGATCAGCAGCGTCGGATACCGGTAGTCGAAACCCGAAAGGCTTAGCGTAAGCTTTTTGATTCCTTTTTGGGTAGTGGTATAGGAGTCGGAGACCCTTGCCGGCTGCTCGGAGGGCCTCAGGGCCGACAGCGATACGCTGGTACCTTGCCCGATATTCGGGCTGATGTTAAGGGCGACGTTATCGCTGCCGGCCACCATTTCGAAAAATCGGACCCCCGTAGTGCCATCGAAAGGATGGTATACATCTTCGGGAAAGTAATTCAGCGTGGGTACGATGTTCCTTATAGGAGCAGTAGCCGTATCGTAGGGCGTGTAGGTTGGGAAAATGATATAGCTGGTGTTCGGCTGGAAGGTGAAAGTGCTGTTATCCGGCAGGTTGGCAAATTGGGTCTTGATGAGCGGATCATTGACATTGAGGACTTTACTGTTGGGCTGACCATTGGTGAGATTGAACGAGCTGGAGGAAGGGTAATATTCGCTCAGCTTGTATTTACCCACCGACTCACGGGTCAGCCCGTCTACCGAAAAGGACAGGCTGGAGTCATAGGCGAATGCATTGAAAAAATGGAACTGGGAGGGCTGCAGGCCGACGCTGTCCCCTTTCACGAACAGGCGCGCCTTTTTGCATCCGCTTAGCGTTACATCGAGGCCAAGCCCGAAAAACAGCGTGACAATCACCAGCAGGTTGGCCGCACTTATTTGTATGACTTTTGAAAGATGGGTCTTCATAATTTTGCTTTTGAAATAAAGTTGGTGTGCTTGATCATGAACAGGTGGATGCCTTTGGCCGTATCGGTCGTATTCAGAAGTCCTGCCATAACCAGGGTGTAGGTGCCGGGGGCAGGGTTGGTCGGGAAGACCTTCGTCATCGATGCCACCGGCTTTGCGGCCAGCGTATCGGTACGGCTTGTGCTCAGACGGGCGATGATCTTCGCTGGCGGCTGGGTACCGTCATAGCTGGTAGCGCCGATCCTCGCTTTGTAGGCCACTTCCCCGGACAAATTGACCTCCTGGGTTGGAACCAGGTAGGGGAAATGGGTTAAAAATATCTTTCCCGCATCCGGTACCATGTTCATCACGCTTAGCTTGGAAAACATGGTGGTGGATGGACTTCCAAATTCGCCTGCCCTATAGTCGTCGGAACTGATGACATTGCTCATCGGCAGGATAAAGGGAAGACCATTGAGATCTGAATTATAGAACCAGGTAAAGTTGGACAGCCTGGACACCTGGCTGGCATAAGTATAGGGAGTTTGACCCTGACTGCCGCCGAAACTCACTTTGACCTCACCCGCAGGTACGGTCAACGGTTCGGTATAGGCGCCGAATGCAACTGCGGGATAATCTTTTTCACCGCCCGCATACGTGATCTTCACATCTACTTTTTGCTGGTTGACATTGGTGTTTACTACCTGCACCTTCCCGAAATTGTCCAGGTCGCCCGCCCCATACCGGCGGTCCGTCAGCACGGCATACATATTCCCGATGACCAGGATGGTATAGCAGTAGCCGGCTGCAAACGGATAGCTGCCGACATTGCCCACCTGCAGCGATGCGCTCTGATCATAGTAGCTGGGGATGCGGACACTGGGGAAGAGCCGGTTGTAGGGGTATGAGGGATCGATCGATACAGGATAGAGATCGAAGGTCTTGATGGCGTCATCCAGCACGCCTGAGTTATGGAGATACACCTGTTCTGTGTTGTTGTAGACCCAGAACTGCTGGGTGCCATACTCTATCTCGGCATAATTGCTGACGGTGGCAAAGGGAAGATTGCTGATGCCCGGCAGATCGGTGCTGTCCGCATACCGGAGAGAGATGCTGTTCTTCTGTCCGGCCGAGTTGTCCGGAACGGCGTAGTCATCCGACATGGCATAGCTGAAATTGATCACCCTGATCTTGAACTTACCGGTGGCCGGCGCACCGGGGTCTGCCGACGTTACCGGAATATATTTGACAGCGGCAGCGCCATTGTCATCATAGAAGATCATGTCGCCATAGCCGCTGTGCGGCGGCACCTCGATGGTCTTTTGGATGACGATATGGGATGCAGAGGGGTTTTTAACAACCGGCGTGTCGGTATAATGGCTGTATTTTGTCAGCTTGATGTTAAAAGTTCCTCCTTTTGCAGGTAGTACGATATAAGGAATGGCGCCAAACGTCGCCTCATACCCTGCTATGGGGGTTCCCTCGTAACGGATCAGCGAATCGTTGAGGTATACCAGGTAGCCGGTGTTATTCCCGTCCCCGCTGGGGTCCGGCAGCAGGTTATATATCCGCAGCGTATCTTTCTTCGTATCATCCAATACCTCGTAGCTGGACAAATCCCTCAGCTGTTTCTTACAACTGGTCAGCAGCAGTCCTGCGATGGTGGTCAGGACGAATGTGCCGGTTATGATAAATTTGTTCATAGTCTTCTTTAAAATGTGTACTTGAATCCTAATGTGTATACAGTGCCATAGTTATATGACCTGCGCAGGTACTCCCGGTGATCGGCGCCGAACTTCCTGCCGCTGCCTGCATTGGCGTAATAAAAACGGGTAGGGCTGTTCAGGGCATTTTTCACAAAGGCTTTAAACTCCAGCTTTTTTGTGATCTTTTGCGCCCAAACGAAGTCCAGTGCCTGGGCCGGGAACTCGTAGATATTCGGTGATCCGTCGGAGTTGATGTCGGACAGGCGCTTACCCGTGACATTGTACAGCGCGTTCAGTTGTGTGCCCCATTTGGGATAATCGAAGTCGATATGGACATTGTAGGCGATGTTCGGCTGGTCCACCAGCGGACGGGTCCTGGATGCATGCCTGTCCAAAAGCTGAATGACAAAGTATTCCGTCGGGTCGATGGTCGTCTCGCTTTTGGCCAGCATCAGGTTGGCGCCTACGTAAATATATCGTCCCATGTCGAACAGGGGCTGCAGGTTCTTCCGCACTTCCATCTCGATGCCATACACCTTACCCTGACGGGGGTTGTTGCGGAAAGAGACGAAGCTGTTCACGAAGCCATACTGGTCGATGGTGCCATTGGTATATACCCGCTCGATCTGCCGGTCCACCGTCTTATAGAACACCGATGCTGATACCAGCTCCTCCGTGCCGATAAACCAGTCCGTCCGGAAGTCATAGTTGGAGAAGATGCCGTTCTGCAGGTTCTTATTGCCATAGATGGTCAGTTGCTGTATCGGATCGCGTTGTGCCGATAGCACGATCTCATTCAGTTCGGGACGGATCAGCGTCTTGCTGTAGGCGGCTCGGAAGTTGATATTCTTTATTCCTTTGTATACGATGGAACCGGAAGGCAGCCAATTGTAGGTCAGGTAGTCCGTCTTATAGCTCCTGTCGAATTCTTCCCGGGTCTTTACGCCGGACCTGGCGATGAAGTTGGAGCCGGTAGTGTCGGGCGTGGACTGGAAGCTGGTGCTCTCGATCCGTACGCCGCCGATGGCCCGCCAATCCTTGTTAAGGTTGAGATCGAACATGCTATAGAAGGCGACAACGGATTGTTTGGCGTGGTAGCTGTTGATGAAAAGGGTATTGCCGTTAGGGCCTGTCAGCGTGGTGATCCCTGCCTGCGGCGTGTACAGGTAGCCTGCCACCAGCGATTGTCCTTCTTTCAGGTTGGCGTCTTCGATGACGCCGACCTGCCGGGGGCCTGTCCATGTGGAAAGGTCACCCCTCAGCGTGGTGAGATTACCCTCGTTCTGACTGTATCCACCATAGTTATTGAGTTGGGTATTGCTGTTGTCAATGCGGTTGAACAGCGATTCGCTGTAGTCCCGCTCGCGGCTGTAATAATAGCCCCCTGTTTTGAAGATCGAAATGGTGTCTTTGCCGATCTTGAAAGGTGCCACGAGATCCGCCTTGTAGTTCTGATTGTGCTCATGCAGGCTTCGGTAATACCTGTCCGAAGAAACGAAGTATGTATGCTCGTATTCGGTGGGTATCAGGAGATCCCTGGGGCCGCTGTTGTAGGGCGGAGCGGGATTGGGTATCCGGCCGAGCGAATCCACCCGCATCCGGGTGTCCCGGTAGTCAGGATCATTTTGGCTGGCAAGAGACTGGCTGAGGCTATAGGTCAGCTGCCAGGGACGCAGCCGCTTCACCAGCCGGAACTTATGATCGCCTCTCAGCTGAAAGGAGTTGAGATTACGACGGGTGCTGCGTAAGATGAAGTCATAGATACGTTGATGATCGGGAAAGAAAGGAGGGATCCTGGGATCTACCGCTTTCAGGTTGGCGTTGGAAAGTCCATCCTCCATAGTAGCCGTGACCTCGGAGCCGAAGTTGCCGTTGTAGGTAAGGCTCAGCTCGTTGAATTTATTGAACCTGAAGGAGAGTGTGGCCAGGCCGCCATAGTTCAGGTTCCTGTTGCCCGTATTCTCCCTCAGCTGGTAGAGGTTTACCATCCTGAGCTCATTGGGGTAATTGATATTCGGCACGCCTGCGTTCGACCCGGGCGTTAAAGGTTCCCGCACGGAATAGAGGTTGTTCTCACCTTTGGGATTGGACTGACTGCGGTTGTAATAATTGGCACCCAGCACCCATCCTACGATCTTGCCGCTCTTCAGCACCTGCCGGTCGCCGTAGCTAAGGCCATAGATCTGGTCTGGTCCGTAGGTCCTGGCCTTTGTGGTCAGGTTTTGGCTGAAACCTTGTTCCATCACGCGATTGATCCGCATGGCTTCGTCGAAATGCGCCTTGTCGATATTGCTGGCGGCGATGGCTTGCTGCATACCGCCGCCGATGCTGCCGGTGGCGGTGGAGAAGCCCCGGGCAGTGTATTCGTTGATCAACTGCTGGTAGTCTTTGGTCAGATTGAGCCTGTTGACGTTCTGACCCCAGAACCCCGGGTCCCCGCCCTGGAAAGAATTGGCGTATCCATAGAGCCCGATATTGCCGTTCATGCCGCTCTGCGCCGATAGGGTGAAGAAACGTGCATCGGGAATGGTCTTGGTCTGGATCTCCACGACGGCACCGTTGGCGTCACCGGGTTTGTCGGGGGTGATGGATTTCTCCACGATGATATTGTCCAGCAGCTGCGCGGGGATCAGGTCGACTGCTACAGAGCTGCGGCCGGCATCGGCGCCGGCCAGGCGGCTGCCATTGAGTTGAACGACGACATTGCGATCACTGAGGCCGCGCACGGTGATATACTTGCCATCCTTCACGGTGACGCCCGTCACCCGTTGCAGCGCCTGCGCAGTGGTGATACTGGCGGACTTTTCGATCTGGATGGCGCCGATGGCATCCTGGATATTGGTGGACTGACGACGCAGCTCCAGCAGAGCCCTGGGCGTAGTGGCCCTGCGGGTGACGCCAACGGTGACGGATTCCAGCATCTTAGATTCCACGGACATGGATATCCCAAGATGCTCCATTTGCTGCTGGTGGACGACGACACGCCTGGTGATGGTCTTATGACCCACAGCCTGGAACTGGAGGGTATATTCACCGGGTTTTATCAGGAAACTGTACTCACCGCTGGCGCCACTGGCCATGATCTGACCCGTCTCGATGATCTTAATGGTCACCCCTGGCATGGGCGCTTTCCCATCCGTGACGGTGCCGGTGACGCCGGTCCTGACCTTATCCTGTGCTGCCACATGCAGAAAGAGGAAGGTAAACGAAACGATTAAGCAGATGAGTCTTGAAAGGGGCTGCATGGAATTATTTATTATAATGAGATGTTTGAGGAGAAAAATTCGCCCAGGGTTTTGACCAGTCGGCTGCGCCGAAGGCGCCGACCCATGTGGTATTCTTGTCGAAATAAGGACTGAATGCATTGGAGCCGGGCGGAAATTGCGCACTGTTCAGCAGGATGGAGCCCGCCGACGGCGTCAACCCGGGATTGTTCAGCTTCTGAAAGTCCATTAAGTCTTTGATGCCCAGGTCGTCTTTCGACCGGGAGAAGCTCAGTTGCCGGGTAGTATCGTTCAGGCTGCCAAAAAGGGCGAATTTGGGATCGGCGGTGATATCCATAAAGGGATTGGAAATAAGATGCCAGTTCATGCGGCCGAATACACCCCCCTGCATGGGCAGCTGCAAAGGCGCGGTACCAGTGATGAAGCAGTTGCGTACCTGGGGTTGCAGGTTGCCACCGCTCTCGTAGCTATTCCAATTATAATCATTGGTTCCGTCGATGGCTACCCCGGCCCTCATGCCGGCGGCTATCACTGAATTATACAGCGCAACATTGTCCTGGCCCCCTCCACTGGTTCCATCCGGATTGAAGCTGTTGCCGATCCTCACGCCGCAGCCCGCATCGCCGTTGGTAGAAGGGCCGGCATTCAGGATATTGCGGGCATCGGGATTGAAGCCGACCAGGGTAAAATTGCTCAGCTGATTCTTGTCGCCGGCGTTGAAGGCTATGACGATTCCGTCTGACTTGCCAGGGTTGGCGAAATAAGGATCTTTCAATCCCAGTGCGAATTGGGCTTTGATACCTGCGGTATGGATCCGGTAGTCGGCGCCGCTACAGCCGAAGGCGATCAGGTGATGGAGGAATGCCTCTCCCCCGTAGGTGCCGCCATAGCTCCCCAGAGAGAATCCGTCCGATGCGCTGTAAGAGACCTGCAGGTATTGATAGGTGCTGTTGGCAGTAGGAGTGATGTTCAGCGCCGCCCCGTACCAGGGCCCCTGGAAATTGTAGCTGCCGGTATTCCCCAGGGCGAAATAGCCGGCATATTCCACCCGTACATATTGTACAATACCGTTGGGAACGGCCGCCTGGCCGGCGGCTTGGGCTTCGATGGTCACACCTTTCCAGTCGCCGGGATTACGCAGACCTTCAGGCTGGTCGGAAGTAAAGACGATAGGATGCTCTGCCGTCCCTTCAAAATCCACATCAGATGCGGTAAGGCCGCCATGGGTGAACTTTTCACCATAGATCACCGCACCTGGCTGGATGATCAGCTTGGATTTGAATACGACATCCCCTCTCAGGAGGTATTGCTTGTCCGAAGTGAGGATGAAGTTATCAGTGTAGGTGCCTTGCAGCAGGTTGACGATGGAATAGCGCTGCTGGCTGGTCACCGTCTTGCCATAGGATGTTACGGTGAGATTGCCGGAAGTGGTCAGGAACGGCACGATCACCTGAAGGCGGTTAGACGTAGCCGTTGCGACCTCTCCTTTGACGCCATTGAAGGAGACGGTATTCTTTTCGGGATCGGGGTCGAATCCGCTGCCGTAGATCGAAATGGCGTCTCCGCCGACGAATGCTGCCGGTCCGAACCCACTGACCTGCAGATCGGCGACAGATGCAACGTCTTTTTTACAGGACGGCAGGAATACGATGGCGCAAATGGCCAACAGGTAAATTTTTTTCATAGCTGACTGCAGAAAATTTAGTTATAAGAAGTTTCCTGGGGTGAATAGTTGCTCCACACTTTCGACCAGTCCACGGAGCCAAAGGCGCCCCTGAACAGGGAGGTCTTATCGATAAAGACATCTCCCAGTTCGCTGTCCGTGAAGGTAGCGCCCGACATCAGCAAAGATTCGTCCGGAAAGGTTAGTACGGGACCGTGCAGCTTGCTGTAAAGGACAAGGTTCAGCACGCCCAGCTCGTCGTATTTGGTATAAGGATTGGGCGCCTGGAAGAAAGGCGTCTCCTGTTGTAGCTTGAGCGTATCGTTGGATACATTGAAATCCGCGTATTGCGGCGTACCCATGGCAGATCCAAACCCGCTGTAGGAGCTGGTAATATTCTCGGGGCTGAAGCAGTAGCCACGCAGGGGAGGATCTTCATGGCCCAGCGAGGTCCGTGACGTAGCCAGGTTGTATGTCAGGCTGGTATGCCTGATCACCGACCCGCCGTTGCCGTAAGCATTCCAGGCCATCGGGCCGTCCACGGAGACACCGGCCAGCCAGGCCGCAACGATAGCGGAGTTGAAGAGCTGCAGGGTGCCGCCCAGGTCCGCGCCAGTCACCCTGTCGTAGCCTCCGATGTGTACGCCTCTGCCGGCATGCCTGTTCAGCACGCCATCGACATTCAGCTGGTAGTTGTAATTAGGAGCGGAGGTGTTGGCCGCCCTGGACAGACCATTGGGGCCTACCA
>Ga0247778_1001253_pt1 | contig 12130 bp, 10 predicted proteins | sample UWRJL049202B5_FD_179939 | JGI IMG/M metagenome (GOLD analysis project Ga0247778, IMG submission 179939) | Plant litter microbial communities from Arlington Agricultural Research Station in Wisconsin, United States - UWRJ-L049-202B-5 | ecosystem: Environmental > Terrestrial > Plant litter >... | reverse complement strand
CATTTATTTCATTTATTTCATTTATTTCATTTATTTCATTTATTTCATTTATTTCATTTATTTCATTTATTTCATTTATTTCATTTATTTCATTTATTTTCTATTTTTAATATTATATTATTAAAAATAAAATTAATTATTCTCATATTTTATATATTTTTTAAATTTTTATTATTTTAAATTAATATTTTTGTTTTATGTTTATTATTATATAAATTGAAGGGAAAGTAGATTCATGGATCCTAGAGGATAGGTTGAAAATAAAGATATATTAAGGTTTGAAGAATCTAGCTAGGTGGGTAGTAGTCTTTATATACGAGGACTGCTCTTTAAGCGTTTAGGCGAGGCTGGGCCCGTAGTGCGGGCGCTACGGTACACCTCGCTGCGACGTTTATATTAAAAGATGAGTTAAAAACTTAATAGTTTTAATATTTTAATTCTTATTTTAAGTGATTCTTTTTCTCTAGTTTTCTCCTCAAAAAGACCATTATCCAACAAGTTGTATTAATGGCAAGACCAAAGCGTCGAGACCCCATATACGGGGATCCTGATGTATGTATTCGATATCCACCACATATAGCATCACTTTCTTTTCTATATATGCGTCGTGTAGATGGATAGAGACGGAGGGATTCGAGGGTGATGTCTTTGGCCGAGATGTACTGGAGCTCCGAACGGGTTTCGAAAGTCGCCATTGTGGGGTCGGACATGAATGTTGCTAGGACGTGCTGCAAATGGTGAGAAGAGGAGCAGCGTCGAAAGCGGACTTCGAGGAAACAGCGTAGGACGACGCGCCAAAGAGTTTCGTAGCCGGGGAGGATGACGTTTACTGAGTTTCGACGATCTCCGAGTACGTCGAACGGCGCAAGATTAAAGAGCTGCGCAAGCTTGTTCAATAAGGCTGTTTTTTGGTTGAACAATTCTACTTGATTATCGCACTTGCACGATTTTGATAAGATCCCGAAGAAGTTAATGCGGGATATTATATATTCAACGACTGCACTTACTACTAACCACACACGAGATGTGACCTCGACTTCATGGAATTCAAAAGTCCATGGATTTTCGCCCCATTCGATCGAATTATACATCTTTCTATAAAATCGATTTAATCTATGGATATTGATTCTTGAATTCTCGATTTTTTAATTTCGGTAAAATATATTTTTTATAAATAAATAAAATAATAATACGGATAAATATATCCCTGCCCAATCTTTCCTTTTTTTATTATATTTCTTATTATCGTATTTATTTTATTATTTTTTTTTTCCCGTTTTTTTTTCCTATTGTTTCAATATATATTCTAATTTTTATTTTAATTAATAATATAAAAATATTTTATAAAATAATCTAAATTATAATTTTTTATATAAATGGCTATTTCCTTTTTTTTTTTTTTTTAATTTTTTTTTTTTTTTTTATTTTTTATTTTTTAATTTATTTTTTTTTTTTTTTTTTTTTTTTTTTTTTTTTTTTTTTTTATTTTTTTTTTTTTTTTTTTTTTTTAATTATTTTATAAAATAATTTTAATTTTTATTTTTTTTTTTAATTGTTTTTTTTTTTTTTTTTTTTTTTTTTAATTTTATTTTTTTATTGAATTTTTTAATTTCTAACTAATATTAGTTTTATTTTTTATTTCAATCTTTTATTTTTATCATATTACCAATTACCTACATTTATGTAATTAGGAAATCAATTGATGTCAATAATTCTAATACTCGACCTTTAGGGGCTACTTTTTTACCAGATCTTCCCCCAATAGATGTAGAGGAAAAATCTCCTATAATTTTATGGGGATTTGATATTAAGCAAAAATAGTATGATCAGTTTCAAGAGAAACCTGACCGCGCTATTTTTTTTTTATTTAAATGTTCGAATATGTATTTTTATTTATAGAATCCCTACCATGGTTGCCAAAATAATAAATACAAAGAACATACAAAAAATATCAAATTAAAATTTTAAATTTAATCTAATTTTATTTTCCAAAATAATCAGATTTATCGCAAAAATAATATTAATAAAAAAAACAAAATTTATTATATTAAATATATTATTTATAATTCGGATATTCTTGATCTAATCTAAAAAATATATTTTATTATATATTATATTAATAAATTATTTTTTTTAAAAATATTTTTTGATTAATAAATAATTATCCTTAAGTTTCCATTTATAATTTTTTTAATAAATTAATATAAAAAATTAAAAAACCAAATTTAGAAATAGTTCGAATTATTTTCTTTTTGTATCGAATTTATTTATTAATATTTGACTAGAAATTCCCAAAATTAATCAGAGAATATAAAAGTTGTATTATAATTTTATTAAAATAGATTATAATTGGGTATATAAAATTTATAATATTTATAATCAAATTGCCCTGCCTAAAATTAAGAAATTTCCTATTAAATTTATTATTCCAATTAAAATAATAGATAAATTTATTATAAATTTTATAAATTTTATTAAAAATTTTAATAATAATATAAATTAGATTTAATATATAAAATTTCTTTTTCCCAAATTTATTTAAATTTCAATTTATAAAAATAAAAAAACTATTATTATAGGGATAATATTTGAAACTTGGTTTAATATTTATAATAAAATCAAATATATATAAATCAATTTTATATAATTTATATAGTTTTTATTTATATTTATTTAATTATTATAATAATAATATTAAATTCAAAAATAAAAAATTAGATAATTTCAAGAATATTTATGAAAAATAAAACATTTCTATTATTAATAGTAAAGGATATTATCCAGAGATTTAAAAAATTATAAAAATTGCCAATCAAATTTTCAAATATCGATTCAGAATTCTATAAATTTAATTAAATATTTATAAATAAATCGAATATCTTTTTTAATTTATTATAATAATTAATATTATTTTTTTTAATATTTTATTTAAAAAATTATTTTATATAAAGTTTTTTATAATTGTAGATTTTTAAACTAGGATAATTTTGTTATTAATATATATTATAAATAAATTGAAAAAATTGGGGAGTCAATTGCAAGATCAAATAACAAAATTTTTAATTTATTTAATAATAAAATTATTATAAATAATAATAAAATTTTTTTGATTAATTTAAAATAGTTAATTGTTTTTAATTATTTGAAAATAATAGATTAAATAATGAAAAAATATAAAAATAATTAAATTTTGGTTTATGAAAAATAAATTATTTTTTTTGAATTTTTTAAGAAATTATATATTTTATTTGAATCGTTTATAATTCCTATTAAAATTATAAAATTAAATAAAATTATAAATTATTTTTTATTAAATACTTGGCCAAATAATATTAATCTGGATCTAGATTATAAAATTTTATATTTAATATAATCTAATTAAAAATATATATCTAGTCTCGCAATATATAATTTATTTAATAATTGATATTTGGAAAAAATTTATTTTTAAAATTAATATTAATAAAATAACTTCAATTATTTTGATTAGAACTATATAAGCCAAGTTTGGCCGGGGTACTATTATTTTCTTACAAAAGATTGGAAAAATTATAACTGCCGCCTTAAAAATTAAAAAAATTAATAGAGAAATAGCATTTGTTATAATTTTAGATTCTTTTACCTAGATTACAACTAAATTATTAATAAAAATTAGTAAAAAGAAAATAATTGTTATTGACAAGGCCCTGCCAGCGAAGAGTATACATATATCTAAAAGAACAAAAAAATAAAAAAAGGGTTGAAGAAATAATAAAAATATTTGGGAAAAATCTATTCTTAACTTCTATTAAAAGATTTAATTTTTTAATATTATATAATTAAAATTACAAATAATATATTTTTATTTTTTGGTCAAATTATATAATACTAAAATTTATAAATTTTATTTTATTTTATAAATTCTGGCTAATTTTATAGAATTGGGCTATTTTAGTAAAATGCCTCGAATGAAAATATATCCTCAGATATCCCACCTCAAATTCGTAGTATAGAATCCATGGAATCGATCGAATCCATAGAATAGGGTGAAATCCATGGATTTGGTCATTCCATGAACTCGAGGTCACAGAGACCTCGTGGAATACGGCAGTCACTGGAATTTGGAAAATCCTTGGAAGAGGCAGTTCTGTTGGGCTTCAGGGGGCAATGGAAACACCGAAGAAGTGTATTATATAATATAGACTAGTGCCGTCTAGGCTTAGCCGGGCGGAATAGACTTTCATCATCACCGACTTTCCTCGGCGGCTGAATCGCTACGTCTATCCATCATGCCTCGCCGCACCCCGAGTCTGATATCGCTGGCAACTGTCGATCCGGTTGCGGAAGTTGATCACGACGAATGGCTGGAAGCCGCTCAAGCCCGAGATGTCGAAGACACTGGCGATAGGGCTGAGGCTGCGGCGAGCCTTTGCAATCGCTGTCAATATTTTGACATTCACTCATTCGCCAGAAGTCCAGGTCGCCGAAAGGGTTACCTGTTAAAAGATGTTGAGATGAGCGCACGTGATGGCTGCGAGTTCTGCTCGCTGTTGCTAGACGGCGTGAAGGATGTGGAACGACCGACGTACTTCTACACAACGGCCTCTAATAGACAGAAGACAACGAATCCGGATCTATACGTGCACATGACTGTTTCTGAGAGCTACCAGGATGATAAAGCGGGTCTGATGGCGCCTGGATTGCGTGCCAACCGTCTCCTCATCCAGCTAGGTGATCGGTTCAGCGAGGTCAGGAACGAGTCGGAGCATGAGATATGCCTTGCTGCAGATTCGTGTATGTACTTTCCTTTATACTTAGATATTCTGAAAGTGAGTTTTCACTGATTCTTGCACCTAAAGCAAGCCCAGCAGCCTTGAACGAGGATATCATCGGGCGATACTTCGGAGGCGATCCGTCTTCGGACTTGCACTACGAAACAGCGAGAAACTGGATCCAAGCCTGCTCAACTCATTCAAAATGTAATGAAACGGTGTCTGGATCTACTCGCATTGACCCTTACTTCTCGCCGCTGCCGACTCGAGTCATCGAAGTAACCCGAGAAGGCGGACACCAGAGACTTTATCTCCGCAACACAGAAGGCCTGCACGGTGCCTATATTACTCTGACGCACCGCTGGAATAGTGGGACCGAGCTTTGCAAAACAACCACCGAAAATTACGAAGAGAGATTGCTAGGCAGCGCATTTGGCGGGCTACCACAACTATTCTGGGATGCACTTGTGATTACGGAAAAGCTGGATATCAAGTATATCTGGATCGACTCGATCTGCATCATTCAAAAGGGAGATGATTACGCAGATTGGGGGAGGGAAGCACCGAAGATGGCGCAGTATTATCAATTTTCTATCTTCACTCTGGCGGGAACCGCGGAAGATATGAGCAACGGCATTCTACATCAACAACCGGAAGACATCACACCGTGGGTATCGAACTTGGTACGACTGCCCTATCGAGACAAGATGAATACTCTAGCTGGCCACTTCTACGTGTACAGACGGCGAATGTCCCTAGTGGACGAGTACATATCGCAAGTCCGATCCAGCATCCTCTTCAAGCGCGGCTGGATCCTGCAAGAATGGCTTCTCAGCAAAAGACTCCTGTGGTACACACCGCAAGGCCTATTCTATGAATGTCAACAGGAGCTGCCTCGGGCATACGATCAATCCCAGCTCGCATTCAATCGAGTGAACCCGGATCTTCGCGCGCATCTTCAGCTAAAGGCTTCGTTCCACTTTTCCAACACGAACATCATGAACTTCTGGTATCACGCCCTCGAGGTTTATTCTGGACAGCATTTGACGAAACCGGAGAAGGACCGCATAATGGCCCTGTCAGGTTTGGCCAAAGAAGTTAGCCCGATACTTGCAAATCCTAAGCGGAGTATTTCTGCGCAGATCGACGTGCAGAAGGAAATATATGTAGCTGGGTTGTGGTTACGAGACCTCCACTACGGTCTTCTCTGGGAGCAAGACCATTCTGCCCAAGCATGGACCACAAAAGTCAAAGAAGTCCCGTCATGGTCATTTGCTTCGCTTATGACGCCGGTGCGATGGCCTGAGAGAGCAAAGGGAATACAGCCGGCATTCAAGCTAAACGGCGTCTGTTTGAGACGTCAGGACGAGCACGATGATCCTGACCATTTTGTTTTCGATAACCACAGACTTCGTCTGGCGAACGCTACGGTAGAAACAGCCCGATTCAATCCCGAGAACTCATTCGCCTGCCTCCATATTCGCGGAAAACTGCACACAGTACACGTCCGAGGATACCTGGACACGGAAGAAAACCTAAAGAGCGCCGCGCTTTCAACCGCCTACGACACTGCTCCAAAATCGTGTAATTGGCGCGCCATATGCTCTGCTTTCCGACCTGAGATCATCGCCGGTTGGGGCTCGCTCGAGCAAATGAGGACGGATAAGACAACGTGTGCAGATTTCGGAGTCGCTGTCTATGCGCTCCATGTCTCGACAAGATACCTTCGTCACGGGATATGGCTAAAGACTTCGGATCCCGTGCTAGATGTACTGTTCGTTGAGCGAGTTGAGCAGATCGATGGCAAAGGGCAGGTGTATCGACGATTAGGCGTTGGCAGAATCGTGGATGGCGATTTGATACGGGAATTTGAGGATGCTGAGGAGAGAAATGTTCGGCTAATTTGAAGCTTTTGGCCGGTACCGCTATCTGGGCCCGTTCGATAACGGCACTTTACTGACGCTACTAGGAGATGGGCGAGCTGAAAAGTATGATGCATTCTCCTTATATTAGCCCGAACCGCTTGACCTCTCGCCACGATCGCTACGCTGTCCCACGGACGGGACCGCGCCTCGGGCATAGTCATCGAATATATCATGCCGACCCTGATTCTCTATCTCCATGTACCTCAGATGGCATTTCAACCACAGCATAAGCATACTTCCCGCACTAGCCGCAGCATACATTACGACAAATATCATCTGCAGCCCCATAGACGGTAGCAAAAACATTTTCCAATACGCAATCCGGTCCAGTCTGCGCCGGTCCTCGTCCGATCCACCAAAGCCCACACTATATGTAAACGGATACGAGAGAATGCACCGATACCCATTCAAGTACAAAAGGGTTGCTAAGCCTATGAACCCCACTCGAAGAATAGTGGGTTTGGTCCGGGATGTCGATCTCCATTGTCGGCCCTGGTGACCCCAGTATTGGGTGCAGGACGAAGGGTGCGCGTTGTAAGCTTGCATGTATTCCTTAGTTCGAATAGCTGCGGGATCAAATATTGCGGCAGGCGGAATGGCGCGTAGACGAGGGTCAAGCATGGTTGGCGGTTCGGCATAGGGTCTTTTGAACTGGTTGCGTCCGCGGATTAGCGAGGAGACTTGGATCCACGGGTCTGGGAGCGGCAGCTCGAATTTTTCAAATATAGACCTTCGAAGGCGGTGCTTAAGGGCGTAGAAACAGAGGAGGTAGCTGCCTAGGAGTGTATAGAGGAGCCCTTTTTTTGCTTTGCTGATGCGACGGTCAGTGGAGCTGTGGCATCAGGAGTGAGGTAGCACTTACGGCGAAGGAGTCTTTGAATGTCTGGTTTCATTTATGAACATTATCAGGGGCATAGATAGTATTGCGCTGTAGGTGAAGATGAAAGCGGGTATGAGAGGGTAAGATAGCCAAGAGTGTGCGCCAGTATGATTCTTATCCATGTAGTCGCATCTTGCTACCGTTGGACATCGAACGGGCATTAGAAACCGGTCTTCCGCAGGTATAGGCGTGCCGGATATACTGATATCTTGGTTTTCTGACGCTCCTTCTCCGTGCTCTTGCTCCATGATAGAATCGCGAGGGATATCCCTTTGATGGCTTCGCTCCGGCTCTTGTGCAGCCGTTGATACTTCTCTTCGCTGCTTTGCATATGCCGCCGCTAGCAAACCGATTGCCGCCGTTCCTTGCCCACGAGAGACAGAAGTATGCGGAGTGTCAGAATAAGGCTCCAGCCCAGGCTCAAACTCTCCAACAGCTCTCCTTACCTCCCTCCTCTCCAACTCACTCTTCACACACGGCTCATACATTTCGTCTCCCCAATCCACCAAAAACCGCCAAACCATCCACACACAAACCGCACTCGCTCCCCCCCACTGCCCAATTTGCAGCACACTCATGGGAACCGCTATCCTCGCCGCCATCAAGCTTGCCTCCTCCTCCCCCAGCCCTCGGAAGCTCCTCCCCAGCACAACTGCATGCACACACAAATTCGGCACCGTAGTCGCCCCACACATGGCCAACACCGTCCACCGATACTTCAATCCCGGTCTCCTAAGTCCTGCAAACTGAGCCGGGTCTCGGAACAGGAAGTTCCAGGTTAAGCGGGCGGCGACGGAGAGTAAGATGGCGAGGAGGTGGAGGAAGAGCGGGCGCGTAGGCGAGGGACCGAGGACAAGGGCGGTCGTGGCCCAGTCGAAAAGAAAATGCACGAGTAGAGTGCTGAAGTGGTAATTCATGATCAGGCCGAGGACGTGCCGGTACCATTGTTGCTTGTGCTGGTAGAGCGTGCGCCAATGGTGCGTGTAGGATGGGATATTCGAGTTGTCCATTTCTGGTCACATGTCATGTCACTTCGGCGTCTCGTGCTATTATTGAAAACGTCGAAAGTGGTCGTTTGGAAAGGTTGAGGCTAGATGACGATGATGAAAGTCTATTCCGTCCGGCTAAACCTAGAGGGCACTAGTCTATATTACATAATACACGTCTTCGGCGTTGGGTTGAGCCAGGCTGTCGCTATCGTCTAAACCAAGAACATGTAAATTGATATCACGTGCGAAACTGAAGTGAGTTATTATTCCGTTCACGCTATACCAAACAGGGGTTTTTCTATTATTACAGCCTAGGCTGGTTTGTAGCATGGCAACGATGAATTGGAGGGAGGCACATCCACGAGGTGAGACGCCGTAGTGTCCACAGCCTGACTTTGCCAGTTAAACAGTAAGGTTTCGTTCAAATTCAGATCAAGTACAAACGCGATGGCTTATTCATTAGCGTTACTCCCCTATGCGTCGTGAAGCTGTATGGTCTTGACAGAAACGGAAGGTCTAGTTTGAGAATCTCGTCCTTACGTCATGCTTGCATAGTGTATTTTTGGTTCAATATTCCGCTCGAACCTCTCCTGCCCTTCGAATAGCATTCTTCCTTCAGGGAAGACAGCCAAGGATACTTTACTTCAGATCAATAAGTTAAAATTGATATTGCTAACAGAACATACAATATACAGGTAGATCGAGGGATGCAACCCCTCTCCCTGCGCCGTTCTCTATTCGAGCATTGGAAATGGCCAGCCGCTCGTTCACGTCATCATTACAATCCCTCTGCCCACGACGGCATCCAATCTTTAGGACTTCGCCAACTTCATCTGCGGAGCCCCAGGATTGTGCCACGCAACTTCCAGCGCCATTAATTTTGTATAATATTGAAAATCCGAAAATAGAAAGCGGAAATCTTAAGAAATATTAATATTTAGTGCTCCCTACGAATAAATTATTATTTATAAAAGACGAGGTGCAATCCTCTTACTAGTAGGGTTGTGCCAAGGAATAGAAATACAACCTCGGGTGCTTTTCCTAGACAAGGTCATGCAAGACCAGGCAATATCGGCGCGGCACTATAGTGGTATCGAGGGTTACAATAGCTGGTCTGCTTAATGGGTATGGTCAGATTCGTGCAGGTGTGAAATTATATTATGGGAAAATCTACACCCAGATTCTGCCTGCCCGAGACGCAGAGATTTTCATGTAAGTAAACAAGGCAGAATCATCTCGGCGGCAGAGCTACTTTAACGGAAGGATTTTTGATTATTAGTGCACCTGTTGGTTATCGTGGGATTCATGCAGTAGCGAGACTAAGTCAAAGAAAATATTATAAATAGTATAAGGACGTATACAACCATTATATGGAGGGAGAGCAATAGGGTAAATATTGTCTAAAGAGTGAAGAAGCTAGGATACAGGAAGCTTTATATGCTGGGTGGCACGTGTCTGCGAGCCACATGCCACACCCCTTTTCCACCACTACAATATTGGTTGGAAAAATGTATATTCATGGGTTTATGAAAGGTGGGATTATGAAACAAATAGGATTTTCATCTCCAACTATTTAAAAGTTTATTATCGATAAGATAGCAGTGGAGGGTAAATTGAAGCAATTATTCGAAGCGGAGAATATGAATTTTGCGAATATATTTTACTGCTTTAACTCAAGGTATTTATCTTTTTCACATAGTTGGCTGAGCTGAGGGTGGGCCGAAATGATTGGCGCCTGAGCAAGAGCGGCAAACTTACTCACCGATTGTAGAACGAAAATTGAAGGATTAGAGTTGATCTACCGTTGAAGTTTATTCCAGCTTCGGTGCAGGGGCCAACGTTTCCCATGCATCCTGCATCACAATCTTCCTTCCCACGAGAAGATATGGCAATAACTAGAAGTCCCTTCCTCCTCCCCCGCGGATGCGCTGCACCTTTTTACAACGCATAATACAACATTTCGCATCAATGTTGCATGCAGAATTTCAAAAAGGGATGGGCTTTAAAATATGTGTTGAATGGCAAGTGTAAATGTAATACGAAAGAGAACTATGGGCTTCCGACTAATTTGGACCATGCATCTTCTGGCATCAGCTCTGCCGGCGAGCTACCAGAGACAACAATCTCCCCAATAATAGGATAATCCAGCCTCCGACCGTTGACTGCTCTCCTTTCCTTCATCCAAATATTATTAATGTTCCAGATTTTACACCGCATCCGAGCCAGGCTAGCCTCAACGATCCTTCCCTCTTCAACCCCAACTCTGTTGCCATAGGCCCTTTCTCCTCCACCTGTCTCCAGATGACTTCGAAGTTGTTGTCAAAGGTGGAAGTATCAATAGCCGCATCGCGACTACTTCTACATCTCCACAAATGTAAACTGCCCTTCCAGTTGAGCACTTTTTCGAGATACGGTATATTGGGTGCGGATCCTTTCGTAGTTAGCATTGAAAGCTCGTCGTCAACCATGGAAATACAACGTACGTGCAACTTCCAAGAGGGTCTTGTACCCAGGTCCATAGAACGCCTGCAGCTCCTTCTTAAAGATCTTTGCTGAGTGATGAACCCCCCCCCGGCGTCTTCCAGGCGCCACCCAGTTTCACATCATTCACGATATCTGCGTCGTGGATCAAACGATTCGCTTCCCAACAAATGCAAGTACAGCGTCCTCCTTGTCTCGGGATGATCTGGGCGATAAGATTTTCCTTTTGACCACGACGTCCCAATTGGTGGCCTTCTTGGCAATGTCCTTAACTTGACATTTCAGCGACAGCAGCCTCTCACTCAATTGTGTGTTCTCATCCTCGAGGCGCTTGTGCTCTTCTGCCTGGATCTCCCGAGCTTCTCTGCAGGACTTCAGTTCAGCCTTAATGGCTGTTACTTCCTCCGCTTGTAGATCAAGCTTCGAATTTGCCCTTCTAAGGGCTGACTTTGTCGACTCTAACTGCTTCTCAAGCTGGTCGGCTCAGATACGCGATTTGCGAAGCTCTTCACTCTGGTAATTATTTTGGAACCGGAAGTCGTCGTTAGCACTCATGAGGTTCCCCATAATTGCCATACATGCAGCCATAGTCTCTTGAGGATCGACAACTGCTGACAGCGCCCCAGCCTCAACCATCTCCCGGAAAGTTGTCTCCTGCTTGCTGCAGAATGACTCGAATACGGAGTCCATCATTTTGCGGACCTTTCCTGGTGAGCCTTTCTTGCCCACCGCCGCCTTTGCCAGATGGCCGACTTCTGGGACATAGGCTCGGTGGTTTAAGGAACGGCGAGTTCTCCCGATCTGGTAATTCACCGTATCCATAGATCTGACAGACTCGGTTTTGAGAGAATTACTCTCAGGCTATGGCGTTTTGGCGAGAAGGGGATATTCAGAATGTCTCACCCAACTCGGAACATTCAATCCAGCATTCACCATCCTTTGCGTCCAGCGGGAGCGCGGCGGGGAGATAGCCAGAAGTCGGTACGAAGGTAGCTGAAGGTAGCCCGAAGCAATTACCTTCCGCAGCGGTCGCTTTCGAGGGGGTAATTCGATGGAATTGAAGCACGATGAAGATTCTGGCGCATAAGCGGCGTCTGGGATGAA
>Ga0247778_1001252_pt1 | contig 12143 bp, 17 predicted proteins | sample UWRJL049202B5_FD_179939 | JGI IMG/M metagenome (GOLD analysis project Ga0247778, IMG submission 179939) | Plant litter microbial communities from Arlington Agricultural Research Station in Wisconsin, United States - UWRJ-L049-202B-5 | ecosystem: Environmental > Terrestrial > Plant litter >... | reverse complement strand
CACGCCCGTCGCGCTCAAGCAGTTTGGATAGCGCGAACGCCAATATCGTGCCGTACGAATATCCAGCAATTTCGTATGGGCCTGTCGGCTGCTGGGCTCTGACGGCCTGGTAGTAAACAGCGAGTGCTTCTCTGATACTTTCAAAAAGTGGTTCTCCATCAAAACCGCGTGCGCGCAAGGCATACACTGGGTGGTCGTTAATGTACTTCGACAACCCGATAAATACAAGCGCCTCTCCTACTCCAGGATGTATAAACCATAGCGGTGTCTTAGTACCCTCATTTCGAAGCGTCACAACAGGATTATAGCCCTTCGATGTGCTCGAGCCTCGAAGGACAGCGGCTCGGGAACGGATTGATGGATGCTGCATCATGGTAATTACCGGCATCTCGACTCCCAACTTGATTTCAATCGCCCGTTTGAGTCGAATGAGATCGATTGAGGCCACGCCCATCTCAAAGATTGTGTTTCTACTCCAAAAGCTTCTGGGTCGAGGGACAGAGTGGATGTGAAGCCTTCCATCAAAGCCTCCTCTGTCTCACTGACAGGAAATTCCAACCTGTCGCGTCTATACTGTCTCACCTCGGTGTCATGGGCTCGTATCTGAGTCGCAAAATTGCCGTTCTCATACATCGTTTTTAACTTATCACGGGAGATTTTACCTAGGGTGGATCTTGGAAGTTGCGACTCCTGGACCAGGCGTAGGAGCGATGGACGAGCACCTGTTTGCAACATGACGAGTTTGATCATTGAATCTTGCAGCGCCATGCGAGTATCGATATCCTCCTGTTGAGATTCATTCGTTGGCACATAAAGGATACACATCTGCTCCGTTGGCTGATCGGCGGTACGATACGAAAAACAGACCACACGCGTCACTTGAGAGCCAATCACCTCGTGTTCTGCAGGCGCCATTTCGATCTCATGAGGGAGATGCTTTACGCCGTTGATATCTATTGTCTCTTTCACCCTCCCAATGAGTACTAAATTTCCCATCTGATCGATCACGGCTTGGCCGCCGGTTCTGAACCATCCATCAGGGGTGAACGCCTCCATGGTCGCTTTCTCATTGTTATAATATTCTTCGAATACTACTGAGCCTTTCACTTCCAGATTTCCAGGGGTCATCTTTCCCGCAAGTTTGATCTCCTGAGTCGGATCTGCTGAGTCGGATCTCCCATGCCATCCAGAGTGATACGCATCTCAATTCCTGGCATGCAATTCCTCAGGGGAGTGAAACTATGCTTCTGTTGGATGTCGTATGCAGGACAATCCAGGTTGAATATGGCACCCGCGCACGTCTCGGTTATTCTAAATCCCGTCACGATTACATTATCTAGGGAACCATAACGACTGAGTGCTTCTGCAACAGCCTTAGCCGTGTAAAGATCGTTCGCTTCACCTCCAGACGCCAGGAAATTCAAGTCACTCGAGTCTAGGCTCGAGCGATCGTTGTGCTCGAAGCCCGACTCCGAAGTGTCTTTGACTCTTGCTAAAAAGAAGTTTGGGGCAAAAGATCGCGCCACCCGATGCTTCTTTAGAAGAGCGACGAAGGTCGAAGGGCTGGATACGATATCAGCAGCATGAACATGGACCTGATCGATATTGAGTTACATCGCCTGAAGATGAATCCCCACCAAACTGGCTACGTGATCAAGACCGATCCAATTCATAAATGGCCGATCATGAGGAATTTTGCGAATTGAAGCTTTCCCTTTGACGGCAGCGAGGACCTGCTTGTATGACAGAGAAACGGCTTTGGCGCTTCCAGTGCTGCTAGATGTGAGCATCAGCATTGCGAAGTTGTTGTTTGGAGTGTGTGGAAGCTGTTAAATGCGTTTGCTGATGCCGAAGATGTGGCATTTGTCATTGACGATAGCGACTCGGTCGTGTGGATGCTTAGCCCATCGTTGTCTCCGAATAACGGCAGCAAGCTGGACTGCGTGAGCCATATAGGATCATTGAGCAGCTCTGTTAGACTCCAGACATGCTTTTTTCTCTGATCTGGCACGTTGCTGAATGGTGTCGACAATACAGGAATGGCGCCAGCCAGAATAGTGGCCCAAAACCACACAATCCCATCTGGATGGTCATCGAGGTGGATAACTACGAGGCATCTGGCCTTGTAAACTTTGAGATTGGTCAGTGCCTGACTGTTCATCTCCGCCTGAGCGAACAGTTCGGCATAGCTAAGACGCCTTCCGCAACGAACATTATTTGGCTGGTAGGATATGATTCTACGAGATGTGTGGTTCTCTGCCGCATTTCGGAGCACATCTTTAAGAGATTGGGGAATCATTTTCAAATCAAAAGAGCGCAGCATGCTTCTGAGTTGAAACGGATAAGAGAATACAATAGCCAGAAGCAAAGTTAGGAGATACCGAGCATTATTTGCACACTCGTCACAACAAGCCTTTGGCAAGGCATCCCATCACATGGCTGTACTCAACAGCACGACAAGACCGGTTCACGAGCCATGCCACCGTTGCCCGACTTCCAAGCTCCGAGGATCCCGGGTAACACGCTAGCAATCGATTGATATCGCTCATGGGTGCTGAATGGAGAATTTTGTCCGTGTGGCTGATGCCAGGTATTTGCCACACAGTGGCAAACATACTTTGCTAAAAGTTGCATTTCCAACTGCTTTCACACTGGCTCTAGAACGGTGTTCTTTGTCCTCGTACTCTTCGTCACAGCCTGTTGCAATCATTCTCTTTCAACTTCGTTACTTTCAACCTAATACTGATGTATTTGAATTAGAGGAAGGGTTTATCGAAGAACTCAACTGCGACGTATTTCATTGGCCGAGACAAAGATTCGCGAGTCTCAACGATTAGGCGCAGCAACTTACCAAGTCCGGCAGTACACGCCGCTGATATTCTTGGCTCTGCTCACTCAACCAATGACTATAGCTAGCTATACTTCACGTCGACAAGCGAGGACTGTCAGAATGTTCCCTGTAGACGCGGCTGACGAAATGTATGCAGGTGCGCAACGCACATGCAGCAGCGGTGAGGAATTATTGTGGTACCAGATCATCATCTCAGTTGAGAGGGCTTGGTCTATGCCTACGAAGCTGCCAATCATATCTGTTTGACAGGCGTTATCCTTAGGGTTTGTGGACCCAAATATTACGTTTGCATACCTATTAAGTTGCGATCAGGGGTGGTTCTTAGTGGAAGTAGTTAAGTGACTGCAAAACCCAAGGGCAGCCATGTTTCCGTCTCTGATCCGCTCGATGACGGCGCAGTTTGTGAGAAAGTGGGACCCAGCAGGCAGAATAGACGGCAATGTCTCTGATTTTGTGGAAGTAGATTTTGCCGTTGCCATTTTTGAGTCTTGCAGACATTGGTGTCAAGTATAGTTGATTTTTAGTAGTTCATTTTCGGGGATAGGTCAGACCTGATTATCTACGAATCTTCTAGGGATGGCTCTTAGGTTTACTTTCCTCAGGGAGAGCTTCATATGGAAGCCACCGCTAAGCGGCCCATTTTGCCTCAATTATGGCAAGTGCCGACCCCTCTGGTTGTTTCATTCCCAGGAATTCAAAACGTGGATCTGCTCCTTTAAGCAATGCTTTCTATTCTTCAATGTCGCGTTCATGAGAATTGAATATCGCTTGCATGACTAAGTCAACGGCTCCATAACGTTCACGCTTTAGCTCGCAACTTTGAAAGTCACATTGAGGGAGAGAGCGCCAGCTCCACTGTTACATACCTCAAATCTTTCTCCCTCCACTGCGCGATTGAACCTGGCTGTGGCATCACTGTATCATTGATGATGATAATTGCATTTGGCTTCAGAGCGGGGATCAAGGCACGTAGAATCTGAACTGCGTACTTGTCTGGCCAATTATGGAATACCCAGTGGTAATAGTACACGTCCGCTTGCACAGTCTGTTTCTCGAAAAATTCATAGCCCATGAAATTGACTCTATCTTTGAGCTCCTCCGGGACCCCTGCCTCTGCACCCTCCATAATAGATGGGAAGTCTTGGATTATAAGGCTGAGAGAAGGGAACTGCTTAGCGAGTGCGATGCCGGCATGACCTTGCGCTCCGCCGATATCAACGACCTTCGCAGACCCCAGAGACTTCCAGTTATACTGGTCGACGAAGTGTGCAAGGTCATACTCTGGGCTGTTAGTATACGCTTTCATCGCGCCTGCGAACCGCTGGGCGCGGACGGGGTCTGCGCTGATAATGTCATAAATGGAGGCTTTCGTGTTGTTGGCAAGTGCAAAACCTGTCTCACTTGAATCCTCTGAGGCGGGCCACTTCTGTAGCGCATCCACGAGTTTGGTGGCCGCTGGCCACATCTCGTGGGTGCCTGTTCTCAACCAGCTGTCGAACGTCTCTTTCGTCAGCAGTTTGGAGGCCTGTGTATGTGCTACCATTCCTGGTTCTGGCTCGTGGAATACTCGTAAACTCATGGCATGTCGAAGAAGGCAGCGGGTCGTTGGCTCTGTGAGCCCCGCTGCCTCCGCGAGATTTGCAAAGGACACTTGACCCCCTGCTGGGACTTTACTCGCCAGGTTGAAGCGAGATATCGCTTGCAGACTGACATTGTTCGTGTGCTAAGAAAATGATGGTCAGCGGATATCGCTCTATGGGTCATGATCTCTTCGATGCGACGTACACCTCCATTACGGAAGAGCAAGCCTAAAGGATCGAGCAGCAACTCGTGAAGCTCCGCTGTGGCATCGAGAATCGCATCCTGGGCAGCCACTGCTTCCTTGGGTAGTGAACGCGGTGCATCTTCTGCAAAAGAAGGTGTAGGGTGGCCTTTGGCGGTGAGAATCTCGTTCAGCATCCCTGTCGAATGGCTGATAGTTGCTGCCAACTCGAGTATCTGGGGTGTAGCCATGGCCTTATGTTGAGACAGGCTGTGCTCTGAGAGGAAGGTCTCAAAGTATGAGGAGCGGGAGAGGGACGATGATAGCTCCTGCCTCGAATTGGAGAATTCTGGAGCCTGAGATGGTTAGAGCGTGAGGGCATGTATCGATCAAGTGTCTTAACTGACTATCAGAACTGGGCTCCCAGTGATTGTGGTTGGTAACCGCTGGGTAAGTCAAGCACTTAGATACAGATCTTACAGAATAGTTTCCAAAACTGATGCCAGTCCGCTTTCACAGTACGATTGATAAGTATGCCAAGCCTTCAAGGGATTTTTCAGCGGTAAGGGGTTGATATCTCCTCTGGTGTCGAGGTCGTCGTCTGACACGAGAAATAGGCGGCTCGTCAAACTTTAAACCAAACTCATTATGTTGACATGCCGCGCTATTAGCGTGACGCTAGCAAAGTGACCCCAGAAACCAAACGGGAGCAAGGGCTCGGCAGCCCATGCAGGTGGGCGGCGCCGCGCATGCGAACCATCCCTCCACGCATTATACGTCGTATATTCGGAGGAACCGGACGGACTTTGATGTAATACGTATGCCCCATGCAGGTCTGCGATCACTAACATTAGTGACCAAATCTACTCCGCTTTTGACGAGGCTATGACATCCAAGTCAGATCGCCAGATTAGCCCGAAAGCTGGGCGTTCTGGGGTACCTTCGGTTTGATACCGACATCCAGAGTGTTTTTGGCAGAATTTGTGGTACTATCATGTTCGAGGACGATGAACTATGTTGAAGATATTTTTGGATCAAAGGAATCAAAGCTGATTGAACAGCGGAAGGATTTGTTTAAATGTTGGTTGGTGTCAGCTGACGCACCTTCCGCCATTACGCATCCTTTTCCCAACGTTCGGTTCGAAGAAAGTGCAGACAGTCTTACAATCCCCAAGCTACAACTTGATACCTGAAAATGGCTTCACCAGCGTGGGCAGATGGTCCGTGGAAGTTGCTTGAGACGCCCGGCAAAACGCGCGATCCGGTCAGTAGCAACCTTACCATACAAAATGACATTATATACTGACAACAATCGCGCTGAACAGAAGTCTCATGGCGCCATCCACTCCGCCAACGAGATGTCCAATCTTCACAACTCTCTGATCAGAGGCATGAACTGCATCTACCTCCAGGCGCTCCACGTGTACAAGACCAAGGACAAGGATGACTTCCTCAAATTTATTTCCTTTTGGTGTGGTTTCGTGCATCACCACCATGACGTCGAGGAGGATATGCTCTTTCCTCAACTCGAAGAGCTGACTAGCAACAAGGGCTCGATGAAAGGTAACATCGAGCAGCACAAGATTTTTGAGCCGCGCCTGCTGGAGCTGAGCGAGTATGCCACCACCACGACAGCAGCCGGCTACGATGGGTCCAAGGTCCGCTCTATGATTGATGGCTTTGGGGATGCTCTCCACAGTCACTTGAAGGCTGAGATCCCCACCCTACTGGCGCTACAGTCAGCATCCAGCGACTCTCTCTTGAAGATCCAGAAAGACTGCGAGGCTGCAGGCTTCAAGCAGCCCAATGTAAGCTTGCTCCCACTTCATCTTATGCCCATTTTCGATGTTGAGTTGTCGGGCTGAAGACACTAACTGCTTGGCTTATGCAGGATATCGCGCTCCCTCTCATCCTCGGCCTCTCTGACAGCACATTTGAAGGCGGTGCCTACGTTTTCCCCGCCGTGCCGGGCGTTGCACGGTATCTTGTCCACTACTGGTATGCCCGCAAGTACGCATCGGTCTGGAGATTTCTACCGTGCGATATGTGGGGCATGCCGCGGCCATTACAGTTTCTTTCTTAGAACTTTAGACTTCGTGCTTGTATGCACTCCATGGGAGTTGGGGTTTCGATGGTAATTTTCTGTCATTGAGGGGTAATGATCCACGTTCCCGTCAACAGTAAGCTCTACTGTTCAGTGCCTCTCTACACCCTGATTATTGATTTTCGGTTTCTTTCTTGTCGCACAAAGGCTAAGGGTCTGCCATATTAGAAAGAAACTCTGTTGCCACGATTCCAATTTTCCAGTTTGGATGCAAAAGCTTTGCGGAGAATCTCTCGCTGGCTCAACCTCAAAACAATACAAGTTGTTGTTTGAATCCTAGGAGTAAAAGCTCTGTAAAAATTCTAGATGATTTAAAATGTTTCACCAGAAATATATTCTATTTACCAGAGCTAAAATAATAACATGTGTTTTCCATGATCCATATCTCTTAAAACACAAGTCTTGTGTAAAGAATATGCGAATCCAAAATGGCGAACACTGCTATGACTACGAATACGTAATCTCCACCCCGGTCTCGACCAGAATCGCCCTCTCGTCGGACTCCATCATGCGTGTCGACTTGTCCACAGAAGATGCATTTCCAGATTCCTTGATCATCACGTAGCTATCATCCGAGCGCCCCGGATACCCCGTCCGCGATTTGCCACTCTTCTTGCTCACGAACCGATCCCATAATGGCTGTAGGGTCGGCACGCTGCCGCAAACGATGATGACGAAGACTTCGGAGCTGCTCCAGATATCTAGGTTGTATGTTTTCCCTGTGTAGATCCGGAGTTAGGTCTGCTTAATGGGAATTAAGGGATATTCATTCACTTACAGGTCACGTCGGATAAGTTGTTCAAGCTGTCCACATACTTCGACTTGACAGCACCGCAGATCGCAGCTCTGAAGGGCGAGTCATTAGATTTTGAGGTGGTAATAAGTCTGAAAGTTTACAGCAGACCGAGGCCAAGCAGAATCCCTAGTCTTATTTTTCTCCCAGCCGGCATTTTCAGCTTCCACAGGAAAGTGAGTGGGTACAACGCGAGGATAACATCGACGATAATTATAGACTCTTGAGTGTTAGAGACATTTTTCAATCATTCAGATATTGACTCACCGCTGCCAACATATATATTAACTAGCTTAGTATGCAAGCTCCAACAGCTCGTCGGCGGAGCCGCAAACCACAGGGACTCGGAAGGCGTACATTGGAACCATATTAATACTCCTTCGATTCCGTTGTAGAGCAGTGTTACAATAATGACAATCTAGATGAAGTATCTGCTTGCCTTAGATCCATCTGCATGCGGTAGAATGCGCAGGATGAACGCCTAAATGGCGGCTTTTCCCAGTCCGTAGTACCAGATGGTAAAATTCTGCGAGACGAAGATTTTGATGAAGACTTGCTGGAGATTTTCTTGCGGTATGTAGTAAAGGTGGCGGAAGCCTCCCAGGATGGCTGTATCCGTGATGATACACGTCACAGCGAGGTTGAGGACCTAGGGGATCGTGAGTATCGATAAGCCGAGACATGGGCGAGTTTACTGGGGACCCTACGCTGGTGCTAAGCATGATCTAATCATCCGCACCCACTGTCTTTAGCATCTGCCGTGCATACAGTCTTAAAGTAATGACTATAATCGTGATGGCAGTGTCGATCCATAAGATGACTATAACCGCCGGTCCTCGATTGTCATCGGCGGGCGAAAGCATATCCATCGAGTTCGTCATCCTTCTTTTTTTGTTTTGCAGCGAATTGCTATTCCATGAACTTCCAATGTAATACCTTGACTGGTGCTTATGGTGCAGAAAAGATAAGACTTACCCTAGCTTAGAGAGAGAATCTGGAAGGCGGTGAAAACGTTACCAACGTATCGATGGTTTCTTATATCTGAGCATTTGTACTGCAACGCACACAGCTGAGTTGACAACAGATACATTTTAATTAAACACCTCAGGAAGTCATAAACGCAACAAGAAGCAATGAATCCTGTTGGAATCTCCAAGGCACAGTCGGATAGCACATGAGGCTGAAGCGAGTACGTCCCCTGACCCCGACTCTGATCCCCCCTCACGACTCAATGCCCACATGCAACTTCGTGGACACCGGACGAACTGCCTAATACATATTTCCCGCTGAAACTCGATAAGCAGACGTCTTCGTAGGTATGTGCTCAGCAAAAGCTGCATCCGGCTTTCCTAGTCTCAGCTGGGACGGCCTTAATTCCCCTAGATTTGTACGGTCAGTTCCATCTAAACGGAATAGATGGTGAGACGCTAAACATCGCACTTTAGGCCAATGATAAGGTTCTTGCCCCTTGAAAATCGCGTTCGTGGGTGACTGTTAGCGACGAACTAGCAGACTGGCAAATCTGCAGCCAAGATCTCGGCGAGAAGAGGTAGCTACCCCTCTACCAAGGTAAATGATGGTTCTCCCGCTGCAGGCTCTCCTTGTTGTGTACAAACAGTATAGTTCTATGCATATAAGGAGTCTCACGTACATCAGTAGGAAATTTTCTTCTTCCATCTCCAGCTTATACCTGAATCGTATTTGCATCCAAATAGTGACACTGCCTGAGTAACACTTCTGAAGCATTCCCTACTGCTATTGATCAGCTGTGTTTGAAATGGAAACTATTATTGCTTCCGTGAAGCAACTTGCCGGCAATGCGAGCGAGACTGCCCGCAGGGAATTGATAGACCAGCTCCGCGATCTTGCATATTCCCTCGAAGAATCGAACGATATGATTCATCGTGTTGGATATCTCGTGAGGCATAGTTCCTGATCACACACACTCTCAAGGCTGATAACAGCTCATAGCATCTGCAAACTGCGGCGATCAAGATCGGATTCGATCTCAAGATCTTCCATACCCTTTCTGAGACGGCGGACTCCAAGACGGTGGATGAAGTTGCCCAATCAACAGGCGGTGAGCCTTCCTTCATACGTACTGCAGTCTCTGTATCGCTGGCTTGACAATCGCTGACGGATTCTCTAATCCGTAGGCCGCTATTTGCGCTACCTAGCCTCAGTTGGCACTATCAAAGAGACCGGCAAAGATTCATATGCCGCGAATAAAGTTACACGCAATCTCACTGAGAAGATCTCCGAGGCTGACATTTCCCACTGGTGAGAGACCGAAGAAGTCACATCCTCTGCGATCAATGTTGATCACGCTTCGTATGATAGTTTTGAAACTTTTGGTCCCCAATTTCAAGCACTACCCTCCTGGCTCGCCAAGAACAGTTATCGCAACCCATCCGATCCTCTAAACACTGTCTTTCAAGAAGCATGGTCTACGGACCAGAGCGCATTTGGCTGGTTCACTAACCGCCCAGCGAATCTCGGCTACTTCAACGACTATATGGCCTTCCGACGCAATGGCGGCGAATCGTGGCTTAGCGTTTACCCCGTCGAAGAGGAGATAAAGGATTCGAAGGAGACAGAACCAGTGTAGGTGAACATAGGCGGCGGCATTAGCCACCAGCGTGCGCAGTTCAAAGTTCGATTCCCGAATATCAAAGGCAGAGTGATATTGCAAGATATGCCACATTCCATTGAGCGGGCGCTGAAGACGGAGGGCGTGGAGAACATGGAGCACAATTTCTTTGAGCCACAACCCATCAAAGGTATGCTGCGCTCTTGATTGCGGCCATGCCGGAAGACAGCCACTGACAATGCACATTGACAGGAGCCAAATTCTATTTCTTGCGAGGGGTTCTGCACAACCACACCGACGAGAGGGTACGGCTTATATTGAGCAACATCAAGTCGGCGATGGGATCAGCATCTGCGATCCTTGCGGATGAGATGGTTCTCACTGAGACAAAAGTCAGGCCGTATGCGACTTCAATGGACCTGACAATGATGGCGGCGATGGCAGCTAGAGAGCGCACAGAAGGAGAATGGAGAAATCTGTTTGATTCGGTTGGACTCAAGCTCGAGAAAACGTACATCTACAAGCCAGCAAATTACGAAGGCGTCATGAAGATAACGGTAAAGTGAATCGTACAAGACCTCCGTACGTAAAAGTATCTTCAGAACTTCTGACAACGGAAAAACTCTCGAAACTCAACATACAGCGCTTGCCTCGCGGACTAGAGCGCATTGCTTGAAGAAAAAGTAATACAATTTGCCACAAACTGGAGGGAGACCTTGTGGTTTGCTCATTGAACTATTCTCAGATCAGCCCTGTGCACGCGTTGCGATGGAATCTTTAGAATACGATGAGCCATACAAGTCTGATACCCTCCGAACTCTGCTCCTGCCTGGAGAAGTGAAATCGAGGAGGCTGAGTTGACCTCATCCCCGCAATTTACGAGCTTGGCGACAGATGAATAGGACATTCGCGACCAGAAGAAAAAGGTACTTCTCTTGCGTTAGTTAGTGCTGATTTATTTGCAAGATACCGGCGTGTTTAGCTTGTTGTTTTTGTTGCGTAGACAACGGTGATTTGGGCGTCGCGCCAGATTTGTCACCCTCGTCAAATCTTTTCCACGACGAAAGCAATGCTCTGTCCTTCAAGGGTTCTTACACATATGCACTGACACCGACATAAGTCTTACAGCCAAGACGTCTCGACCGAGGAGGAACATGCCCATATCATTCATACCTGCCGAAAATGGCATCCGGAAAAAATAGTGAGAGTCAGCCCAAGGCAAGCTCCCCCGTGTGTCGATGCCGGAAGTTTATGGCAGGCGGGGCAAGGGGCGGAAAAGAGCTACCCCGCCATTTCGTCCACTCTTCCCACTCTTCCCACTCTTTCCCTTGTCGGGCTCACGAAAGCTGGGCAATATTTGAGCTTGGGACGGTAGGGCTTGCTTTCCAAGGATTCCACCTCCATCTGAGCCCTCAAATCTTCAAGTCATTGATAATTTTATCTGCAGTAGGTAAGACGCTGTAGTCTAGCAGATCCACATCCTCTCCTATTTATCACCATCTCCTTCAACCTTCAATTCCTATCTAGAATTTCAAAGAGAGCAAATCAGCTGTCCACATCATATCGACCGATTCCACAAAGCATATCAATTCTTCACAATGTCGACAACAGCCCACCCCCTCATCATCGCCAACAAACCACACTCAACAAGCAACTCCTTCCCCGTCCACGCCCCCTCCACGGGCGAGCACCTCCACAACTTCTCCTCCGCCTCCATAGCGGACACCGAGACCGCCATTGCCGCAGCCCAAAAAGCCTACCTGCCATGGAAGAACCTGCCCCCGAATCAAAAACGCGACATCTTCCTCAAAGCAGCAGACATTCTCGACTCCCGCCGCGATGAGCTCAAAAAGAATATGGTGGCTGAAACGGGAGCTGCAGAGGCTTGGGCAGCATTTGACACTGGTCTCGCGAGTGAGATCTTGCGCGACGTAGCTGGAAGAATTTCTAGCATCGCAGGCAGTATCCCCGCCACATCTCGTCCTGGCGTATCCGCATTGGTCTACAAAGAGCCCTACGGAGTGATTCTTGCAATTGCTCCTT
>Ga0247778_1001251_pt1 | contig 12155 bp, 19 predicted proteins | sample UWRJL049202B5_FD_179939 | JGI IMG/M metagenome (GOLD analysis project Ga0247778, IMG submission 179939) | Plant litter microbial communities from Arlington Agricultural Research Station in Wisconsin, United States - UWRJ-L049-202B-5 | ecosystem: Environmental > Terrestrial > Plant litter >... | reverse complement strand
CCTCCCCCTCCCTAACCCCCCCATCCCCCTCACAAGCTCATCCAAATCCCCCTTCAACACCCCCAACTTCGGAGACACAGCCTTTTCACTCTTCAACGTCATGACCGCTCCGCGCTGCGCAACATCAATCAACGTCTCATCCAACAGCAAGCCCCTCGCCAACCCCGCAACCAGCACCCCCAAAAACGTATCGCCGACTCCATTCACAGACACCACATCCTCGTCCCGCACCGTCTCTACAGCGGGGAAGAGACGCATATACACGCCACCGACCTCCGTACTCCCATTTACGTTCCTCGATAAGATGAAAGCCGCATCATCCGGATTCGTGAGGCGCGGATCATCGGGCTTGAGAAGGGCGGTCATGAGCACGCCTTCGCTGCCGAGTTTGGTGAGGATGGTGGGTATGAAAGGTAGCAACTGGACAGATTGCAGTGGGATGCCCTCATCCGTCAGCTTTGTGTTGGTGAGCGCCACGAAACGGTCGCGGGCGCCCGTGCTACTGATACCGAACGCGTCGATGGTTTTCCACCACTCATCCGACTCCAGAAACCCGTTTTTCCTTGCTGCCGCATGCATGGCGGTGAGTTCGTGCTGGTTTGGTGTAGCGAGGTCGATGGCGTTGATGGAGTTCGGAAGCAGTGATTGGTAGAAACCAGTGTTAAAGATACCGGTAGACTTCGGGACAGAGACGGGTTCGTAGGCGATTTTTATCTTATTGCGATCGGGATCGAGACGAAAACAGTTCTTGACTATAAGCTTGATGGTACCTGGGTGCCAGTTTGCATCGATGACGATCCATTTGGGATTTTGGGAAAGAGCTTTAACCCAACGAGATATGCTTTTGTGGCCTTTTCTGAAGGGACGTGCGCCGAAAATGTCCATGTCAGCCATGGCGACCACAAGGTTCTTTTTGGCGTCGTTGACGGAAACGTATTGAGCCGTAGGAAATTGGATCTTTGAGTAATTCTCAGCAATGCTCACGCCAGTTTTATCTAAGCCTTCTTTTTCTAAAGCTGCCAAAGCAGTATTACCGGCCCTGAATGATGTTAGTAAGTTTCATAGGGAGAATCCCCACAAGGAACTGACAAATCATTGGCAACTCTACTATGCAGCTTGACCTTCAGATTACCTGCTACTAGATGGGCAGCAAGGGCTACGTTGTGACCTACACCTCCAATCGATGGAACGATGCTGGCAATGTTTGAAGTATGCATACGGAGCGCGATATCTTGAGGTTTCATGACAGCTGCGGATTGCCCCTGCTCCTCGGTGCGGGGAACTCGAGGGGAGTGATTACATGAAAGATCTACGGCGAGGGACCCGAAAACGAGGATGTCTGCTTGTGACGAAGCTTCTTGAATCTGCACATAGGATGAGTATTCACGCGACGATGATCATGAAGAATGGAAGATATACTAACAGTAGAATTTGGATCAGCACTTTCGGGGGAAAGTGAGTTGGTCTTGTCCGACTTGGATGTTTCGGAGAATTCGGTCGGTTGTGCTTTCTCCACGGAATCTTCGTGGGAAGGTAAGTTGGTCTGCTCGGACTTGGAAATCTCTGAGATTTTCGGTTTTGTTTTCTCCTCGAAGAGCGTCTCGTATTGGGACTTGTACCAGGTACTAGACTCCTTCCGTCTAAGCTCGGAAAGCTCTACAGCAACCGCGGTGGCCGTAGCCACATTAGATTCGATCAAAGCTCTATTTGCGGGTATGCTATTGCCGTGAGTAAGTTCTTTGATCCGAGAAAGAATGAACGGAGTATTTTGGTGTCCGTGGTAACCTTGTTCGGCCGCTTCTTTAACAGCTTGATTGATGGCAATATCAATCTCGTCTTTAGGTATGGAGAATTTTTCGGGAATTGGATTTGCGAACAGAATGCCATTTGTGCTGTTGGTGAACGATTGGGAGTCTGAATCTTGTTCAGCAACCGCTGCGAGCGGGAATTTATCACATGGGGATGCTTACAGATCATTGCGGCAGCATCCTTTACACCCCGAACCACCAGGGGGCTCTTGATCCCGCTCTCACGAGTGTAGAATGCGGGGATGTCAATGTCACCTGTGCGTCCATGTTTAAATGTGCAGACAGTGACACCTTGCGTCTCCAAGTATTCCAAAGTCCGGGGAATATCTAGGAAGCTCTTGCAACCACTGCTGATTACAGCAACAGGTGTTCTCCCAAGCTCAGTTAGATCAGCAGATACGTCCATGGTATCTTGTCCACCTCGATGGACGCCTCCAAGACCGCCAGTTCCGAAGACGCTGATTCCAGCTAGATGAGCAATCATCATTGTCGCCGCAACTGTAGTGCCTCCATGCATTCTGGCACTAGTGAGTCCCTGACATTGGTTAGCAAAGAGAGGTAATTTAAGCGGACAAAATGTTTATCTCCCTGGACATGATGGGGTCGAAACTTACCATACCCGTGATATAAGGAATATCCCTTCGAGAAACTTTCATAGTGTGTGGTTTGCCAGCTGCAGAGGCCAGCTCAGTAATCTCATCCTCGTTTAGTCCCACACGTATTCTGCCGTTAAGAACACCAACGGTTGCTGGAATGCCACCATGGTCGCGAACAATCTTCTCCAGACCCAGCGCGAGGTCGATATTGTCCGGATAAGGGAATCCGTGAGTGTAAATAGTTGATTCTAGTGCAACTACAGGTTGCCGAGTCCCAACCGCATGTCTGATTTCTCGGGAAACATGGAATACTTTCGACAGCGAGCTATCGAGGTGATTTTGGAGAAACTTTTTCGGCAACTGTAACTGCGGTTTCTCGGCGCCGGCTCGGGCAGTAGAATTGGCGGGGTCGGGCCACGAGTCCAAGAGCCGTTGAAATTCCAGATCACTCTCGAGATTATTGAACTTCTTGGCTTTCAGAAACACTTTGCGTATCTGTATCGGCTCTTCTTTCTCTTCTGTTCGCTGTGTCTCTTCTAGCTGTATCTCTTCCGGCTGTATCTCTTCCGACTGTGTCTCTTCTGGAATGCTGGTCGTTCGAATCCGAAGAGAATCAAGAGATCTTCTCGCTGATGAATGGTAGGAGCGGCTGCAGGTGCATATCCACCGACGCGGTTGACAGACTCGTCGGATCATAGTTACAACCTCGTCTCCGAGGAACATACAAGACCGGGAGGCGCTGGGCGGCCTTGATGTACAGCCGTCGTCCTTTCCGCAGGAGGTTTTTTGATATTGAGATGAGCACGTGATATGTATTACGCTAAGAACTTGAACTAGCCGGATAAGGAAATTAGCTCTTGCGGTATTTATGTGAGACTCTTCCTGTCTCGACTCGACCTCTCCAGCTCCTTGGGGGAACAAATGCAAATGCAAATGCAAAAGTCCGTCGGATCAATCCGAACACGGCCCGCCTCGTGCCATCAAGGGTCTCTACGCATAAATTCCCATCGTCTTTGGGAATGACACCCTTCCGAGACAGCCAGTCCATTTCCATCCCCCTCCCTGTCATTATCTTCAGTTTTAGCTATATCAGGTATATCATCATGCTACTATTGAACAGCACACTGCCCTGTTTTCCAACCTCATCTACATGACGTTCCTTTCGTTTGTCGCCCTTCCATTCTCCCATCATCATCTCCATTTATCCTCGCGATGATGTTGCACCTGTTTCGATTCAGCGTCGCGTTCTCTCTGCTGGCAAGATGTTTGAATGCGCAGAGTATTATTAATAGTCAGATCTTCACGCCTGGAATTGCGATCGTAGATGCGCCGCAGCCTAACACGCCACTGGGTGGTGGTATGTCTTCCCTTATTCTGTAGAAGAATGATTCTCGCTGACGTCCACAGATACCCTACATGTCGCTCTCGACGTGAGTTCGAACGGCCAGCTCCAACTCCCACCCTACCCCTCGAATCCTGTATCTGCGATATACAACATTACGATCTTCCTCTCAAGCTACACGACCGGCAAGAACTTCACAGTCTCGAATGGCACAGCGGGCGCTGGAAATGCGAGCTTGGGGGAAATAATGCAGCAAGAGCCTGGTAGTACTGTGAAACATGTCAATTGGGTGTGGCCGGACTGTTTGGTTGGGAATGGCGATTCGACGAGCTCGAATAGCTCCAGAGGTGTCTACAACGTGCGTCTGGGATGATTTAATGTGGTCCGCTTCGCTGACATGGACAGATATCTATACGACAAAACTTTCGGTTGAATGGCACGGATAGGTACACCATCTTCGACCTTCCTATTCATGTCACGAACGAAATATCAGAGACATTCAATCGCCCATCTTGCGATGTAGTAAACAATCCATTATTAGACGAAGCGACACTAAATGCATCTGCGAACTCCTTCACAAGGATAGCCGGTACGGCCATCCAGACTGGCGGGAAGGGCGGGGATAAGGGCGGGGATAAGGGCGGGGATGGGTTGGGCAAACCGAAGCCAGATAGTCAGCCAGGGAACGGTCTAGGTGGTGCGGGTATTCTGGAATGGCGTACGAAGTTGCATTACGTATGGATGGCGGTTTTTGCTTTTATGCTTACTCTCTAGAGCTTACTCTCTAGATTTGAAAGGAATGAAACGGCTTCAATAGTACTCTCTCGTCCCGTTCCGTCCCGCTGTCAAGTTATCAACATGTGACTGTCACTCAGCCCCTTTTCCTAATAACCATGTCCCACATTGACTGAACACACGACATGCATCTCTATTGTGATAACTGCAACTTTTAGACTTGCTCAGCCTTTCCCTACTCACTCAATCTCTACGTTCTCTGCACGTGGTAGACCCCACTTTTCCCCGCGTTTCCAAGATTCAGCCCCGCCCGAAGGCCTCGGTTACTCTGCACCTTCCACCAAAACACATGCTGAAAGCAAAGAACTGCATAACACTTGAGTCAGTCTAGTCTTCACTTGGAAACAATGGCGCCAGGAGCTGACCTTGGCTTCGGTATCCGCCAAGAGCTAAAGGATATCATAGGGAGACATGGCCGACCTCTTTCCCTCATCCTCGAAGCTTGCGCTGGCCAGCCTTGAACCGTCTGCTCTAAATTCCTTAACAGCAACCCAGTACCTCGCACCCTGAGATAAACAATAAGAACCTCTGCAGCTTCTTACAGCGTCAGTCAAAATGCCTATGCACAATGGCTGGCTCCCCCGCGAAGGTACGATACAGCTTCTTTGGCTGCAATTGCTGTGCTAATTCTCAATAGGGCTCACGGCTGACCCTGTCGGACGCCTCCTCAAGAAGACGGCCTTCAATCCAGCCTTCACACTTGTCTTCATCCTCCTAGCACGATACACGAAGCAGGGTAATGATCTTTCAATCCTCCACGAGACAGCCTACTCTCGCATCCGCAATCTCTTCTACTTTGGTCTCGTCCGCTGGGCCTCCAACTATCTCGATGCTGGTATGCTGGACAACTGGACGAGTGACAAATATGACTGGGACAAGGAGATTGTGTTGGTCACCGGTGGTGCTGGAGGTATTGGCGGCAAGATCGTTCAATTGCTGGCAGAGAGGGGCATCAAAGTGGTAGTCCTAGATGTCATCCCCATGACATTCGAAGCCCGTACGTCCAATCCCCCAAACGTCGCCCCAAACCACAAAACTAACCCCATCCCTCCCAGCATCCAACGTCCACTACTACAAATGCGACATCACATCCCCCAGCACCATCTCCACCATCGCCTCCCAAATCCGCACCACCGTCGGCGCCCCCACAATCCTAATCAACAACGCCGGCGTCGCCCGTGGCAAAACCATCCTCGAATCCAGCGAAAAAGACGTCCGTTTCACCTTCGAAGTAAACACCCTCTCCCACTACTGGCTCGCCCATGAATTTCTCCCCTCAATCATAAACTCGAACCACGGTATGATCGTCACCGTCGCCTCCCTAGCCGCCTACGTCACGGCCCCCAGTCTAGTCGACTACGCTGCTTCAAAGTCTGCAGCGTTGTCGTTCCATGAGGGACTTACGGCGGAGTTGAAGACTAAGTATAATGCTCCAAAGGTTAGGACGGTGTTGGTTAATCAGGGCTATACCAAGACGCCGCTTTTCCAGGGCTGGAGCAATGATAGTAAATTCTTGATGCCGTCACTTGAACCTGAGACGGTGGCAGAGGGGATTGTGAAACAGGTGTTGAGTGGACATAGTGGGCAGGTTATCCTGCCGGGCTTTGCGGCTGTGACGACGTTTTTGAGGGGCTTTCCGCATTGGTATCAGTTAAGGACTAGGGAGAATGCGAAGAGTTTTATGGCGACGTGGAGTGGGAGGCAGGTTATCGATGTTGATAAGTGGAATAAGGATGAGAAGGATGAGAAGGATGCTGGGGAAAGCGCGTAAGTTTTGTTGAAAGGGTGTGTGGGTGGGTGCTTTTTGCTGACTGTTTTAGGTCGACGGTTCTTGTGCCTCCTAGTCAGGAGTAAGAGAAGGATAACGAGTCCAGTTGGAAACTTCACATGTACTTTGGAGTGATTTATTCTTGGATCTGTTATATACCACCGATTCTCCTCTATATATATTGCATTTCCACCCTGCTTCCACTGCCAGACACTTGCAAATCCAAACACAAAAAGGACACATGCCCTGAGGCTTACCATATTACCAATTAACCATTTAACATACCCCCAGCAAGATGCTGTTTTCAGCGCCTTCCCCCACTTCCCCTTTTCATTTAATTCCCCTCTATCTAATTGCTGTCACATTCATCCCTACTGTCAAACCACATCCTGCTGTCGACCCCTCTCTTCCCACGCCCATCCTCCTTCCCTTTTTCTTCCTTCTTCAAGACAACCCATTCCGCAAGTGCCGGCCCCTCATTTCTGGACTTTGGAGCTCCAGCACCTTTGTCTCCCAACATTCCATTTGGTCCTTATTTCTTTCGATTCCTCCTGGTTCTTGAGATCTCAATCTTAGGTGCAGTGAGGGATTTTATATCTTGGGGAAAGATAGAGTGGCTGACCTTGCCACGTTTTCTGGGGGATGTGTATCTTTCATTCGTGTGAGGATGAGAACTAAGATTTACAAACTATGACCTATGAGGTCGATTACCATCTCCCCAGGCGCGGGGGTAATCTTTCTTATATCGTGGCTGGGAAGGAAAGAATATCTGCTCGTTGTTTCATAAGTTCTGAATATTTTTCTGTATTGGTTTGGTTTTATTTCCTCGCCCCCGACGCCCTTTTCTGTCAGGTTATTGCTGTTGTCATGACAGAGCTTGCTGTCACTTCTACGTTCAGTCAGAAAATTTTGAAGGTGAAGTGAAATCTTCCCCCAAAAATTAGAAAATACCCCGCGATGAGAGTGATAGAGAGATGAACTTCCAAACTTGAAAGGATGATTTACCCTCACAAAGTTCCCTAGGGCAGAGCGAAAATCTTCGTACGCATTCAACACCATGGGTGTTCTCGTACGCTTGGACAAGTGTCTTCAGATGAATATTCTATATGCGTTACCTTGCTTTGATGAGTTTTTCTTGCTCGCGTAATCTTCATTCCATCCCAGCAGCAGCAGTTATATATTACCCAACTGCGGGAGAGACTTTCCGCTCGTAGGAATAAAGACGATTGAAGAATCCAGTACATGCTATGTTGAATCTTCTGGGGGGTATGCGACGTTCCTCGTTGATATTGAGAGTTGCTTTTGAGGATTGCTGCGCCTTTGGGCTGTATTTCGTTTTCTGGTCCCTAGGCCGTAATAGTCATTTGCTGTCAGGGCACAATTTACAGTCACCTTGAGAACCTCCTCGAACCCCGAAGAATGTAGCACGTCTTCCCAATATCTTCTCAGATGGAACTACCTTTCACCAAATTAGTCCACCACCATCATGTGCGCGCATTTCAAATCTCCATAATAGTCCTGATTTGTTCGTTTCCTTTGCTTCAACGTTTCTGAAGGTCGAGAAAGTACTGCGGTGCGTTTATACGTCTTGGGTAGTACCGCGTTGACCTCGATTTGAGTAACGGAAATGGAAGTCCTGGGATCGGGTTATTAGAGCAAGGTCATGCCTCGATCGCGCACGGTGGAAGTTCTAGGACGGGGTATATATTTCCCATCATGAACCATATCTTCGAGAGCCAAGACACATAGAAACAACTCTCGAGACGACTATGCTCGTGTTGCACAGCTTTCTGGTTGTTAATTCCCGAGCCATCACATCACGGCACTCTTTACGGAATTAATTCGATTCCTCGCAGACACGCTTGATATGTTCAGCGTTTGGTACAGAATTATTTGCTGTCGAAAGGGTTATTGTTGACAAATTACCACCTGGGCTGAGCTAGGGGTAAGAGCTTGCTTCTTCGAGGAGCTGCTTTTTACTGGGAGAGGGGCTGATGTTTTGGAGATGAATTTTAAGTGATGTTCGTTGCGTCATTGCTGGGACGTGGACAGTTCTGTCAGGGCCATGGCTTTCTACAATGGGGCTTGGCTTCCAAATATTGGGCGGTTCTTGAGATTTATACTTTGCAATTCAGAGCGGTACAGCGGAAGCCTGCTATGTCTCACAATTCCTCTTTGGTTTTACTTCTTGGTCTTCTTTAGGTGGCGGGGGATTGACAGAGGGCTCGAAACCTTTCAAAATACTTTAATCATTCTACATCAGAGTTCTTTGTTTTCATCTGAAACGGGAAGTCTTTGATGCCGAATATGGACTCGAATATTCCAGATATGGTTAGAGACTTTCGAGTACAATTGAGCATTGACAAGTGGGGGCAATGTCTCACAACAAGTATCAAACAATGGGTAGATGGGGTTCCCCTTGTTTGTTGACAACGCAACAATGAAAGCTCATTGTTTCGGATCACGAACGAGTCTTGCCTACGATTTAATATAATTGAAGAGCAATTGCAGCAGGTTGCATATCAAGACTCGAGCCTGATTGAGATAATCATTTTTCATCCACGGATCTCGAATCAGAGCTCAGGAATACACGGCCTCAACTTCTTGTTTGTACATACAACACACTACAATTGCAAATACACCAGTCTCATCCAAAATCGCACTAGAACAGTTCAGAACAATCTTTCCCAAAGTTCTATAAATCAATAAACAAACACCCACCCGCCTCGAGTTCCGCAAAAAAGTCTTTACCCAAAACGTTTCCATACAAAGCAATACACATTTGTCAGAAAACAACAGTCTTCAACATGTCCAACCGCCCATCCAGCAACGACATGCGAGAGCGAAGACTCCAATACCTAAACCGCCAACATGGAGACCCCGACCAAGGTTTCGGAGGCGAAGCCAACTCAGACGATGACTATGCACGCCGTCTCCAGGCCCAAATCAACGCCGAGATTGAAGCTGCAGACCGTGAACTAGCCGCACGGATGGCCAACGAGGGGTCACCCCCGGACTTAGACGCCGACGAAGCATTCGCGCGCGCTCTCGAAGAGCAAATGCGTGGAGAAACTGCCGAACCTGCTCCCAGAGACGAAAACGCAGAAGCACCCCATCAAACCTCACCACCTCAACCAGCACCACGCCGCCGCCATCCAAACCGCCCACTCCCCCACCTCCCCCGCGTCGCCGCCATCATAAAACTCACAACGCGCATAGACCCCTCCACCCTCCCCCCCGACTCCCAAGACTGCACAATCTGCGCCGCCACCTTCTCCACCCCCAACGACAGCCTTGAAACCGAATACCCCGTCCGTTTCCTCGGCTGCTCCCACGTCTTTGGGCACGCCTGTATCCAGCGCTGGCTGCGCTCTAACACGAATTGCCCCGAATGTCGGAGGGAGTATGCGGATGAGTTAGAGAGTAGGCTTGATGTGGAGGCCGAGTGTAGGGATGAGGTGTTTAGGGGCGCTTATGAGGAGGGTGCGGAGAGGGAGGAAGCGTTGAGGAGGGAGGAGGGGGATGAGGGTGGGGATGAAAGTGGGGAGGAAGAGGGGGATGATCCTTTTTTTGCGGAGCCGAGTTTGTCGCAGTTGAGGGAGGAGAGGGAGGAGAGGGAGAGGTTGGTTGAGAGGTTGACTGGGCGTAGACCGCGCAGTCCTCCTCCTCGAGACGGAAATCCATTTCTACCGCGTGTTGAGAGCTCAGCCAGGGCAGCACCGCGGACGGGCTTCGGGTACGGGAGACCAGCTGATCCGCTGCCTCCGCCTGGCGCTGATCGCCGGCCTGGAAATGGGCCGCCAGATGAGGATTTTATCGAAAGATATATTAGAGCTAGGAACGAGGTAGAAGCCGAGCGCGGATATCGCGGTCCATACCGAATTCGAAACCCTATCAACCGTCCTCCCCAACACCACGCAACTCCACCTCCAGGTCGTGGCTCAGCTGGAGGTGAGGATCCGAGAGAGAGAATGATGCGTGAGGTTACTGAGGAGCGCGGGTATAGTGATCGGTATAGGGATCCTATGTACCCGGTGCGCGTACCTCCGCGTGGATATCGAAGTCAGGCGTATCCGGGTTATACTCTGGTAGGTCGAGAGGCGACTGATGAGGAGATAGAGGAGTTTGAGAGGCAGTTTGGGCCAGACTTCGGCTTTGTTGGGAATGGAAGAAGACGTAGGTAAGTTGCTACAGCTACACTTTTTTCACACTGGTCAATCAATGCAAATGAAATTTAATTTTACCCAATTCCAAGGAGAGTACATCAAGTAACAGTAAATAGAAAGGATATGAGATGGTAAGTACGATTTGCCGCAGACTTGGGTCCTCCGGGCGTGGAAATTGATGTGACGCTGAATATAGGCCTCCACATGAAGCGGTGGGGTCAACAAGATCCCGACTACGCAATGACGCCTTAGCCAAGTAGTTGCGATCAAAGGAATCTGACTTTGTGCTCACTGATCAATTAGCCCAGTATATGAATGCCAAAATCAAACAAAATCAACGCTTTCCAGAAGTACTTCTTCCCCATGTGCCCGGCCATTTCTGCTCACTCCCAACGTAACCCCGCCAAAGTGACAAAGTCCAAAACTTTCTGTATCAATCTGACCCCAAAGTTTCTCCGCCAGCGACTACTCCTTCATTGGGTACAACTGCAAAGCTGCAAATTCTAAAGGGGCTTTTGGACCACGCCAAGCGGTCTCGGGTTCCGGGCACCGCTTGTCCGCAAGCTCGTTGACGTGTTTTATCCAAGCAAAGTGCAGTTGCTCGATCTCCAGCAACTTTTGCCTGGTATCAGGCGATAGTTTGCGAGAGGTCGAGATGTCGGTTTTGTGATCAAGAGGAATAAAATCGATGCCATATTGTCCCATTTGAGGCTGATCCTCGATCCCAACATACCTTCCATTGCTGTTCTTGATTTGCGTTGTATGGCTTTCGTAAAAAATGATAATTTTGCTGCGAGCGAGGTCTAAAATGAATGGGAGAGGATTATGAAAGTAACTCTGGTAGTCGAACACAACTTCTTTTTTCTTCGTCCCAAGGTCGGTTAGTAAGCTTGCTGCTTCTACTCAGGCGCTAATTATCCTTAGCTTATCCTCTCCTTATCCGGCTCATTTGAACAATTTGAGCGATTTAAACTATCTTTAAATTATTTTTAAGCAATTTTTAAATAGTATTTATTATTTATTTATATATTTGATTTCTAATCGGATTAAATATAAATTAAAAGTTTTTTATTTTATTTTTATTGAATTTTGGTAATAATCTTTAAAAAATCTAAATAAATTCTTAAAACCCTTAAATTAGATTTTTATAATAATAAATTTATATTAAATTATAAATAATGTAGTAGCGGAAAAGGAGGTGTGGCACGTGGTTCGCAGACACGTGACCACATGCATATAAAGCGTTTTCCTATAGTTAAACTCTTATTCTTTAGTCAATTCTATACCAATTGAACTCCCTCCATTTATGGTTGTATATCTGTTTTTACAATAGTGATCTATACAAGGAGAAATAATTAGGATTCTATTCTTATATACTCCTAGTTTTGCAAATATATTATTATTATTATTATTATTGTCGTTGTTACTATCGTTATATATTTATATAATTTCTTTTTTACTCAATCTAGGAAATTTCTATATTTTAGATTTTATTTATATAATCGAAAATTTTTTATATTTAATTTTTTTCAATTTTTTAATTTTTTTAATTCGAATATAAATATTATTATTATATATTTATATAATTTTTTTTTATTCGAGCTAGATTTAAAAAAGTTTTTTATATTTTAGATTTTATTTATATGAATTTTCTTATTTTTTTTTTTTTTATAATATTTG
>Ga0247778_1001250_pt1 | contig 12166 bp, 9 predicted proteins | sample UWRJL049202B5_FD_179939 | JGI IMG/M metagenome (GOLD analysis project Ga0247778, IMG submission 179939) | Plant litter microbial communities from Arlington Agricultural Research Station in Wisconsin, United States - UWRJ-L049-202B-5 | ecosystem: Environmental > Terrestrial > Plant litter >... | reverse complement strand
CTGACACCACTGTACAAGCTTTTATGCTTATTGGAAGCCTGAAAGACTGCAGCAGATGATTCTTGGCGCGGGGGGCAAGCTACGTGGTTGAAAAGGAGATGAACTGCGATTCATCTAGGATTTATTTACACCCCTATTTCTGCACTGTTTGAGAAGCCATGGTACTTGGCCTGAAGTACAAAGCCAATCGATGGACGTTAAGCCCAGAAGTCCCAACTTGGATAAATCTAGAGTGTGATGAGATACCTGAATGTGGAATGATCGTGTTAGCTTCAGCTTGGCTTGAAATTTCTACATCACATATGACTTAACGATTCATAAAGATCGTCCTTCATGTCCTCAACAGCAAATTTCATTATGTAAAAATCGGTCTCACGAATCGTCAAGGCAACAATGAACTACTAGTATGGCAAGTTAGTAATAATAATCTCACGATTTTTCCTAAGGTCTTGGAAATCCTACGATAATTATCTCCGGCATCTTGAAATCCTCTTTTCTCGACTCCGGCTCCCCGCCGAACAACCTCTCAAGATACTCATAGGACTGTCGCAAAATGTTCAGATCCTCTAATTCGTTCTGATAATATCTGAAATCCAAACGGAACTGAATATGTTCTAGTTTCGGAAAAGTTCGCGTGTTCCCTTCCACATCATCCGGGTATTCTTCCCCGACAATAAGCTGGGACATAACTTGCTGAGGCGACCACATCGCAACCTCGACAAATCGCGCTGTATCGCCGCCTTTCCATTCCGATCCGTCTTCTTCGAGATCACCGGCCTCTCGCTCTTTCCAAATTGGATAGCAGATGCATAAAACGACCCGATCTATAGCAGGATTATAATAATGTTTGAATTCATTAGAAATTTCAAGCAGAATTTTGTAATTATCAAGTGTTAAGGCTCGGCTTTCATGGCTGACTCGTAGTGTAATCGGATTCGGTTCCGCAACCATTTTTGGAAAGTAGGTCCTAGGATTCTCTCTGAAGGAGCAATGACCCACATGTCGAAGACCCTCCGAGAACGTGTTCCGCCATATTTCAAGTCGGAGCTCTGGTGGTAGATCGGGAAACTTCGTGAAGATGCCACCGTAATATTTTGAAAAAACAATTCCACCTCAGGGTCAGGGAGGTCCTCTTGGAAATTTTTTAAGATAGCAATTTCTGGCGGCTGGAAACATTCATTGGCCGTGATCATGAAGAGGACAACAGTGAAGTTGACAATGATAAAAATGGTGATAATGACGGCGATGATGCTTGCTAATATGTGATTGATGAAAGAGGGTTCGGCCATTGCGGTGGTCATGTGATCCAGGTCACTGAAGTTACGTTGCGTGACGTAGGCCATCTCTTCAAATATCGAGAAAGAGAGATTATGTGATGGGTCGCAGTTGGTAACTAATGGTATCTGATTGCAAAAAAATAAAAAATTTGTGGAATAACTTCGAGACGGTGGGCCGGTCGACTAGTCCTGTGGCTGCGGATCGCCCCGAGGATTGCTTTACTCTGGGCTGCCCTAAGTGGTCTGTGGGAATGGTCTGTCTAAAATCCGCTAAAGTGAATACCTACCTCAAATGACTGCCTGTGACATCTGTTGTTTCTTGCAATAATTAAACAACTACGCCAGAAATGATCTCCATAGCTCTTTTAACTCCCACCACGGTAGGCCATTGCTACTTCAGAATATAACAAGGAGATGCGCACTACTCATACTTCGATTGTGAGGTTTCCTTCTCCCATCGCCAGAAAGGAAAACTTCCCAGCGGTCGCGTCTATCTCGTAGCTTAATCTAATGTCGGACCACCATTTCCTTCCTCTAGTTCCTCATGCCCCGAAACTCAATATAAAGCCTCCTCTTTCTTAGATCGCACTATATCCACATTGAGCACAGCATCTCAAATAACAAATCATTGTCGCTGTTTCTGTTGGTACTGGATTTTACCAGTCACAAAGATACTCGCATTTTCCTGTTTTAAAACTCTCCTCGTTACATTGCGAGTTATTCCAAATAATACAACTTGTGGGCGACGTTTTGATGCCGCGCTTTAGCTGCTGTCAAGAAGTGCGTTCATTTGGACAACCACAAAAGAAATAAATTATAAGTGAATACCAGCTGGAAATTTTACATGGAAACAAAGCCTTTTCTGAACCAAATACTGAAGACCAACATCATCAAGCCCCACACTATACCTGCACTCCATAATTCTTGTATCCATTGATCAAGTTTATCTATCTGCCCTCCATCCACACAAGTACCAGAAAGTAGCATTTATACACTAGAAAAGTCCCAAACTAACATTATTCTATCTTGTATTCTCAATTGGCGTCAGTCTCAGACGCTCTTCCCAGGTCCATTCACTTTCCCGAAGTCGAGATATAAGACCTCCCATTACCTTGACCCAACCACCCAAGTGTGAGCTCAGGACCAAATACGTCTACTATTTCTGTGGCTGCCGTCCTAAAGCTATTTCCTGAGCCAGCATGTTGAGATACTTATTCGTGAGTGGCGACCTAAGAGAAGCTCTTTCGCAGACGCTTCGATCTTTGGATGGTTAACTATACTTTCGTATCAGACATTTGCTGTCATTGATGCCCTACCTTTACGAACGTCATTCATTCGTTCATTCATAAATCATCAGCAAAAACGTGAGTTGAAGCGACTCGCATCTTCAGCCTATTAGAAAATCTCTCAGTAATGAGCAAGTACCGAAGTCCGAAGTGAAATCACATAGCTGATACAGCCACCATGTAGCCCCATTCTACTGTGAAATCGGACGCCTACTGGTCTGGTAAGGCGTTACTGAGGAATATATAACCCAACTGAGTGCGTTGATTCTGGGAGATGATTCGCTTCAATAATGTTGCTCGAGCAAGCCGTATTGTCTTTTGATTTATTCACTTTCCCTCTTTTTCCCTCTTAGTTTTCCGAAGTAAGGTATAAAAACAACTCCCTCGTCCCTCCTCAGTCTCCACATCATTTCTATATTTTCCGCGGAGAAGATGAGGCTTCTGTAACTTGTCACTTGAAAATTAAGATTTAATTTATTCTTTCTGGAAATCCTTTTAGAATAAACCTCAATTTACATTGAGACTGGAGAATGTGACATCAAATTGGCAGTCAAGTTTGCTGTTACCGTCAAAGCCCCCATCAATTCATTCCTCCATTCATTCATTCCCCCCCCAAGGAATGGGCGAACAGCAAGCAACCCAAACCGAAATATGTTCTCTCACCAAGCGTCTGTCATTCAGAAAAGTCAGAAGCAAGCCAACACAGTAATGATACAGTCTTGGGTGCTCAGACTTCAAATATACGTGTTGAAAATCCACGAAGGAAGGGGATTTCATACGCTCAGTTTCACTCCTTCCTTTACCCCAAAGATTCCTTCGCATCACAAATTTACCATCTCAAACCTAAACCCTGCCTATCTACATTGATTTCCAAGAAAATGATATAAATTCCCCCACCGCTTCATTCTCATGTTTTCACCGCTATTATTAAAAAATGCTGGCCAGGGTTTTTCATGGTGTCTGGGCTCCCCGATATCGATTTTCCATCCTATCACCTGGATGCCACCTTCTGCACTCATCTTTAACTTTCCGCCGAGTATTCCGTCGAAATCCCCCTACCAAAGATATATTCACTGTCGAAGCTTTACCGCTGTCAAGGGAGTCTCATATTCGTTCAAATATGCCTTCCCCCCAAAATGAAATCAAAATTGAGAATACGCCCAAAATTTAAAAGAAGATCTTCAAGCTTAAGCGTCTAATTTGTAGTCAGACACCACGCAACATAGACTCACCCCATGCATACTTCTCCCCCTCCAACTTTTGATACCTGGTTTCTCACATCCATACCCCGGGAAAGAGTATTTATACCCCATGCCTCGATTCAAGGCGTCCAATTCAATCCCGCTCATCCCCTACCCCCTCCCCAAATCAAAGATATAAACCCTCCCTCCTCCTCACACTTTCAACCAGGGTTCAAGACGGCAAATATCATCGCATCTAGCTCCGTGATTGCGAATTTGAAAGCCTATAGCCCTTTACTGAAAAGTAACACCTAAACCATTGAGCTCTCAAAATTCATTTGAAAGTTGGTTCTGTATGCCAAGTTGGTAAGAAATGACAGAATTGCCGTCACGGATTCTTTTGCCATCAAGCCTCCCATCCATTCATTCACTCCCAAAACAGAGTAGCGAACAAAAAGATAATCAAACCCCAGAAATATTATCCCTACTAAACATTAGCCATAACCCTATCATTTAGCCATCACCAACCACCCCCCAACTCCTCAGCAATCTCGATCTCACTGAATGTCTTCTACTGTCAGACCACAAGCTACTGGAAGAGGATAACTTATACCGCCCTTCCCATCTTCTCATTTCCTTCACCCCGTCCAAATCACTCCCCATTTCCCTCTTTCTCATCCCCAAGAAATCAGTATATAAAACCCCCTTCCCTTCCATCCCCAAGAACTCAACAGCCCAATGATACTAGGCTGGTACAATTATTTGTGGTGTCTGGTTGCAATTTGGGAGAATCCTGTAACGCCGTCGGATTGCTTGAGCGATACAGATGTCGCTCTTTAGATACTGCTGAGGATACTTCTCCTATCGGGAGTACCATAGGGAGGATGTGAATCCCTAGTTTGTCGTTGGTGATTTTGCTGCTGTCGAGAAAATCGTTCGTTCATTCGTTCATTCACTAGGAATTTTGATGGGAATTTCCGTGAGCCTGCCAATGAACATACTTCAAATTAAGCATCCAACGTGAAGTTGCCGCAACCGAAAATCCTGGTCGGCGTACTCATTGTTTCCCACACTCCCACTTCATAATTGTACAGAGCAGAGATATTTAGAATTCAAAATTCATTCATTCTCATCAACATAACAATAAAGCTACAAGTTCCCCCTTTTCCATCATCATCCTATGCCTTATTCGCCCCACTATCCCCACTATTCTTAGCCCTTTGGCCATAAGCCTTGGTAGCATAATCCCCATTATGCACAATCAGATCCTGCGGTCTGTAATCATGCTTTCCGCTCAAGTAACTCTCCAAGATGGCCTTGGTGCCATCAGCGTATCGCTTCTGGGCGTCGAGGGATGTACCGGACATGTGGGGAACCATGGCGTTGCCGCCACCGAAGGGGTTCTTGGCGTAGCGGAGTGGGTGTTCTTTTGGTGCGGGTTGTGGGAACCAGACGTCGCCGCCGTAGCCGCGGAGGTGGCCGCTCTTGAGGGCTTCGGCGACGTCTTCTTTGACGACGATGGCGCCACGGGCGGTGTTTACTAGCCATGAGCCTGGGGGCGATTAATAGAGGCTCGAGTAGAAAGGGGAAAGGGGGAAACATACCTGGCTTCATCTTGGAGATCAACTCCTTGTTGAACAGACCGCGAGTCTTCTCGTGCAGAGGGCAGTTGATAGTAACAACATCACACTGCGCCAACATCTCCTCCAAGTTCTCAACACGACGGCATCCAATCTCCTTCTCAATCTCGGGCTTTAGGGGTTGGTAATCAAAGTACAGTAACTCCTTGCAGTCGAATGGCTTTAGACGTCTCAAGACACGCTCACCGATACGGCCAACAGCAACGGTACCGACGACCTTACCCTCGAGATCGAACTCGTTCTTGGCAGCGGCAGCGACGTCCCACTCACCAGCCTGGATCTGCTCGTGGGCTGGCACGAAGTTGCGGACGAGTACGAGAATGGTCATGACGACGTGCTCGGCGACCGAGACGACGTTGGAACCGGTGACTTCGGCGACCGTGACTCCGCCATTGGTGGTGTTGGCTGCGTTTAGATCGACGTGGTCAGATCCGATACCTGCGGTGATGGCGAGCTTGAGCTTCTTGGCCTTTGCAAGACGTTCGGCGGTGAGGTAGCCGGGGTGGAAACTGAGAATGTTAGCAGGTGAATTGGGGTCCAAGGGAGGAAGCATACGGAGTGGTGATGATAATCTCAGCGTCTACGAGCTCTTGGTCGAATTTGGAGTTCTCGCCCTCCTTATCAGAGGTAGTAACGAGAGTGTGTCCTTGGTCCTCGAGCCATTTGCGGATACCCAGCTCGTTCTCTGTTGTGCCTAGAAGTTCTGGGACCTGAACCAACACATTAATCTCCGCTCAATTGACACACAAGACAGGATGCAATTCTTACCTCCTCGGCGTGCTTCTTGCCATCGTACAATACCAGGAGTACCTTGACCTTTTCACGTTTCCCCGTCAGCGTTCTGATACTTCCAATGTGATTGTTGTTGTGACGCAGTGCCTGGGCCCCACGGGACAAAACACGCGATTGCGGGGTTGTCCTCGCGGCTGAAGCTGTGAAAAGGGAGGCACGAGCAGCAGGACGGGCAATTGAGTGGGATGCGATGCGGCAGAGTGAACGAGTGAGCAATACCATTGTGAGAGAGTTATGAATTTATTCTTTCTGTGTGATTTTTTGTTTTGTTTGATGGGGAGGATTCGAAGGGCGAGCTGCGGTTTTGTAGCTCGCGTGGTTGATGCCGATGTAAATGCGGGGTTCGGAGACGGTTTGCTTAGATCTGCTGCGCACTAAACGTCAGCGATCTGGTTACGCATGATGGAATTGCCAGAAACGCGGTTTCCAGATCTATTTTCGGGTGATGGGATGGGTAAAAGGTGAAGATAGTGAAATCCACTATGATCGTGGGAGAGTGAAGACGGCAAGATATCTATGACATACCTTTCTCTGAACCTGCTGGATCAGAATTGTTTCTGTTTGGGGAATGAAGATCTTATGGTATAATATAGAGAGAGAGAATGACAATGGGTCCAACCAACATCCCGGGGATGCTCCTTCCTTTATATTCCAGCTTCCAGCTTCCCCTCTTCTTCTTTCCCAATGCAGTGCAGGCCCAGCTCCAACCGCTGCATCACCAACAACCGGACCTCTTCTCCACCATACATTGGTCCAGCCAGCACATCCGACATAGTACAGTAAAAAAGTCCCACGTCTCCGAGACAAGATCTGGCCAAAGGAGGATCCGATGTGGATATGTTAGGATTCTCGGCGTACTACGGTTCTCGGTGACTTCGGTATATACCCAATATCCATCTTCTCCACCGGAAGCATCATTTCTGTATTTTCAAGCTTCAATGTTCATTGTATTTTCTTCTGAATTATTTCCAAACAATTGCCTGATACTCACACCATTCTCCCACAGCTCCAACAGTTGTGCTGACGCGGGGTAAATTCTTTCGCGTCACCACAGCCGTGCACTTTCCTCCCACTTCCCCTCCACCAAGCCAGCTATCGATAAGACGGACATGTCTCGGCGTTCCACAAGGTACCCGGAATTGCCCCACATTGAAGTATCTCGGTATCTTTCCCCATCTTCCCGAACCATATCCTCCATCCACAATCGTCCAAAACTTCCGTTTAACAATCAAGACCGAATTTCCAAAGAATCGGTTACTAATTTTTCACTCCGACAACGGTGGTTTCCTCTTTCATTATTATTTTAGAATGTTGGGTTTTGAAGTTCCACAGAGGTACTCATCACCAAGTCGCTTCCTTGGCGCCAATCCTTAAATTGCGGGGTAAATTGCCCCTCGTCACTCATGGGGGCTCTGGAACCCACAACCAAATTGGACGAAAAATTACATGATGCTTGCATACATCCAATGCCCGTGTATATTTGCAACAATTTTGTGTCAGCAATGACCAACCTCACCCAATGCTTGTGTGACATTTGGCAGCTTATCCTTCCAGCGACAAGCAAACACCTCTCTCTCACAATCCTTTCTGCTTTCTTAGGAGCATCTTCAAATCAAATCGCCAAGCTCCAAATGTCACGATTTACCACTTTGGGATAGCAAGTCCCTGTATGACGCTGATAGGCCAGGCGTCACATCCGGTGCTTGGGACTAGATCCCCAGATTTCGGGATTTGTGCCTGGAGTTCGTTCGGGATCTTGTACTGGGTCTGGGATCAAGCTTCTGGAAAGAGCTGGCGGGGGAAAGGGCGGAGGGGGTTGATCACGTGGGTCACGGGTCAAGTGACTTTGCGTCGATTTTTACTATTTATTGGTCCAGCTGCTCCACTGATTTCAAGTCAAACAAATCTGGCAACGTCTCGAACCCCTTGTCATCGCCTTGGAGTTTCTCTGCACAAAGTCGTTCGCCTCGTCGTTCTCACCCAATCTGGCTAGACTTGTATTGTACTACTACTGTAGGGACGTTCAGTTCCCAACGACAAATGAATTGTTGAATGAATGAATGAATGATATACTCGACAGCAGTGGAGGATTCGACAGCAATACCGTCATTTTATACCATTCCGGTACAACCTCGAACTTTCAGACAGAAATCACCATAAAACAAATTCCCTAGTAGGAAATACAACATCGAGTTGAGCCATTTCCGTCCTCGGAGGACAGTATCCCTTCGGTCTTCGTCTTCATGTCAACCGTCATTATTGCTCCCTTGGGATGGGTAAGGGGTTGATACACCTTGCTTTCAGGGGCCAAGAATCATGCAGTAATTCAAGTGAATACTGCTCTCAAGTCGATTTCATACCATGATTGGGCTATATAAATACCAATCTGTGAAAATTATTGTAATGGCAATTCACATACAATGGACATCGGGAAGCGTACACGTGAGAATGTTTCCAACACATCGTGTACCTGGGTACCGGGTACCGTTGAAGCTCAGTCTAAAAGTTAAAATTGAATCGTGAGAGTGATATCTCAAGCTTGATTCGACGAATGAATGGAATTTTTGACAGCAATTTCTTCGAATCCAGCCACGGTTTAAGGTTAAATTGGAATCAAGATTACTTTCGTTCCGCGGGGGTCTTATAATGCTTTTGTGATGAGTAAGTAGGTAAACCACGTAAGAACCAACGCCAGAGCACCATGATCTGGATCTGAAGCACATTTCGTTCGATAATGTTCAAGAATGCGAGGCGTTAGGAGTTATATGTCACATTCTTACGAGATGGATGCGAATATACGAGGAGTAGGTTAAAGAGTGAACCAGCCCTCTCTTCGGTGGATTCCCGTAGACTCAGGACTAATTTTCCCTTTCGCTGGTTCTGTTTTAGTCTGCTGCAGTTTCTTACCATACATTACAATTTCTGAGTTAGTAATTATACAAAGTATTCCACCATACCCAGTATTCTCTCATCACATGATTATCACTCTTTTCCCTTGTACCACCAAATCAAGTATATATTTCCATCTCTCATCGCAATCCCGTACTATCCATCCAATATCCAATATTCAATATCCAATATCCAATATCCAATATCCAAACACAAACATACAAACACAAGAATATCAAGATCAAGAATCAATCTACTGATTCAATACTCACATCTTATGAACTATAAATACCTCATCCCACTTATCTTATTGATAAATCTAACAATCCCCGACCCAATCCCGCACTAAAACCGCGCTCTCACCGCCCGAGGAGATGGTTACTGCGACCACACGCAAAATATAAAAAATAACCCGGCCTATCCCCCCAGCTCCTACTGCTCAACCTAGAACTGGTATGGCTACAGCATAACATAGTGTGGTCCCGATGAAGGAAATAATTATAACAGTATTTGCGATTATATCCTAGACACGGCCAATAACCTAACGTATCCATTTGGTGTTTGTTGCTCGACGAACAATTAATGTAGGTACAGCATGTCATAGTTTGGAGAACCGATTGATCCGGATAATAAGTATTAAGAGTTATGATCCGAGTAAAAGGAAAATACGGAATCCAATGTGTCCGCCTGGGAATTATTAAAATGTTTTAGGGGTGGTGTAGGTATGGGCAGGCTTGGTGTAATTGAGGAAGGACTATGGGGTTAGGTTGAAGGGAAGATTACTAAGGGTGGAAAGGAAAAGGGGAAAGTATTTTGGCAATTTAAGGGGGTTCAAATTGTGGTTGGTGAATACATTTGACAAAGTTTCCAGATGGAGATCGGAAGGGAAAAGTGATTTTGGTGTCCAAAATGTAAATTAGCTAGCCTATAATTCATAAGCGACAGCCAATGATTGAGAATAAAAGCTACCTTTTCTTTCCAGCGGCAAGTCGCTCAGAGAGAAGGCATCTGGTGATCATACATTCTTCAAGCCTAATATAAAACGTCTTACGCCTTGTGATAAAAGGATAAGGCTCAAGATCCCAGTAACCAACTTGCAACGTAGGTCCCTATCTGTTTTGACGTTTTACTTTTCTTTCGAGGTACTAGGCTATCACGTATGGCTATATGGAGGAAAACTGGGCCACATGCATCAGCAAGACGTGCGGGACAACACCTTTCGAGACAAGCCGGGTCGAGTCTTGGATTCGCACGAGCATCCATTCTATGCTCAAATCTTCCTAAATTTCAGGCCTCAGCATTCGACTCGCATCTCTAGCCAGCCACCGCCTTTCATCTCTCCAACACAACCCAGTCTGTTCACGAGTCCCCTGCTGCCCCGCTCAAAACTGGTGCGGCTACGGCATAGCATGTGCTTGCGCCGTATTCCTGCCAAGAATTTGGGGCGGGACAATAGGCTCGTGTGGCATGAGCTTACGGTTTTTAACTGGCGGAGAACAACCATTGTGTAACAGCGGCTTAATTTGCTGAGTAACTGGTCTCAACCTCCTGCCTAACTTGACAAGCCATTTCCCTTCGCCAGCTGAAGACCGCCCGGATAAAGTGTACGTGCCCCAGAAATTATCGAATAAGCGCAGTATATACCCTCTGATACCCATAGACATCTTTCTCGAAGTTCACACCATTCTTTTCCTTTCTTTCCAGCACTCTTCAAATCAGATAAAATACGAACTCCACAATACCTGTAATCGAAATGTATTCACGGAAGATTAGCGTCTTGCTCTCAGCCCTGCCTACCTTCCTTGATGCTCAACAACTTCTCCGTGCCGGCGAACATCAGCCACCTGCACCCACAGCCGCAGCAATCTTCATCCAGCAGAACGTTTTCGTCTGCCCAGCTGGTCAAACCAGCTGCCTCGACGGTAGCGGCGGATGTTGCAGCTTTGGTGTCGCCTGCACTTCCTCGCGTGGTAAACCAGTTTGCGACGAAGCTTGCGGAATCGGACCAACCTGCAGCTTTGGTTGTTGTGACATCGGATATACTTGCGACGACCAGTTAACCCTTTGCACGTCGGATACTCTCATATTAAATTCGCCCAGTAATATCGGATCCGTGTCTGTGACATCTACTGCAGCGCCTTCGTCGACAATTAGATCTAAGTCGCCACCGTCAACTTCACCGACTTCGAACGTGACGCCGACACCGATACCAGGGAGCGTAGGGAAGCTTTCTTCCTCTACCCTATCCGATACACCTTCGTCGGCTCCGTCTCAAGGGCAATCTACTCCTGCATCAACCAAGTCGGCTTTGACGTCTAATGAAGCCCTTACATCAATAATCCCTCAGTCCTCGATTGTACCTGCGACCGTCACTGTTAGCGGCAATGGGCAAGGCAAAATGGGGCTTTATATGAGTATGTTATTGATTAGCTGTGGATTGGTCTTTTTCAGGATGTTACAGTAGAAGGAAGTTTCCGCAGACTGGCCAGGAAATAAGGGTCATTTCTTATCCGCGAACTAATTCTGTATGTTATAAATCTTCTGGAATAATAATTATACGCTTGGATGAAAAGGGACGCACCGAGGCGGATATGGGAGAAGTGAATCAACATCTTTCGATAATTTTCACCCTAAACATAACTCTCCCTTCCTCTCCCTCCGATCATGTTAGTAAGTCTCCATAATCTTGGCGTCTCTTGAGCTCTCTTCCTCTACCTCTGATCCCGATGGTGGATCTCCATGATGATGTTGGCGTGTCTCAATAATCTCAGCTCAGCCCATGGTCATGTTAGTACGTCTTCATGATCTCACTTCGGCCCGTGGATGAGAAGTACGAGATAACTCTCCCGTGAGGGAGGTCACAGTTCTTCTTGAAGCTCGGGTTCGTGCATCTCTATGATCTAAGCTTGGCCCATGATCTTAGCTCGGTCGACGAATGGAAGGAATATGCTAATTGTGGATTGACCCATGAAGGAGAAACGCCAGATATACCGCCAGTGAGTAATATTACAATAGTGTAATGGTGTGGAGGCCCAGTTGATAGGAATGGTGGGAGTTGTGATCCTATTAAGGGAATCCGAAATGCGCGCCGGGGAGTTGTT
>Ga0247778_1001249_pt1 | contig 12194 bp, 7 predicted proteins | sample UWRJL049202B5_FD_179939 | JGI IMG/M metagenome (GOLD analysis project Ga0247778, IMG submission 179939) | Plant litter microbial communities from Arlington Agricultural Research Station in Wisconsin, United States - UWRJ-L049-202B-5 | ecosystem: Environmental > Terrestrial > Plant litter >... | reverse complement strand
ACCCCCTTCCAATATCTCCTCTGCATTGTCCGTAGTGGAATGATAGGACTTCGTCACCTTCAGCTTACCAGACAAGAGGTCAACCTCCTCTCCGGCATTACTGGCGAAGGCATCCACATGGAACTGCCCCTTCACTACCAGTATGTGAAGATTTCGCGTATGCACGATAAGGTCATGATTACCCCCGCTGCCGGCCGTAAAGACGGCCTCGCCGTCCAGCTTGACATCCCGATCGTTGATATTAAAGGATTTAGAGATCTCGAGGATCGTGCGGGGCCGCAGAACCACTGTAGTCTGATCAGGCAGCGTAATTGTCATGGCCTGCTGGGTCTCATTCTTATAGATCAGTTGACCGCTCCCCGCCTGCGGTTTACGGTCCTTACAATGCCAGGTTCCTGCCACGATCAGCAGCAATAACACCCGGCCAGTCAGGGCAGTGACATGTTTCCTATCCATAGCTGTGAAATTACGGTACTTTTCCATTTCCGCCCACCGTCATTTATTAGTTACCTTTGCAGGGCGTATTTAAATATAATTTTGCAGGATATGATCAAGATCGGGCAGTATAATACATTGGTAGTCAAAAAAGAACTGGCCTTCGGCCTCATCATGGACGATGGTAAGGAAGGCATTCTCCTACCAAAAAGATTCGTACCCAGGGGCGCCCGGCCCGGGGACAGCCTGAAAGTATTCCTCTACCACGACGGAGAAGACAGGATGATCGCTACCACCCAGCAGCCGCTGGGAGTCCTGGGAGATATCCTTTTGCTACGCGTGGTCAGCGTCACCCCCCTGGGGGCCTTCATGGACTGGGGCCTGATGAAGGACCTCTTCGTCCCAAAGTCCAAACAACTCAGCGGCATGCGCCTGGGTGGCGACTACCTCGTAAAGATCTATTTGGACGAACAAACCGGCCGGCTGGCCGCAACGGAAAAACTCGAACACTTTCTCAGCAATGATGACCTCACCGTCCAGGAAAAAGACCTCGTGGACCTCACCGTCTTCCGTCGAACGGATATCGGGTACCTGGTGATCATCAATAACCGCCACACCGGCGTCCTGCATTTCAACGAGATCTACCGGGATATCCGGGTCGGGGACCGCTTCCCGGGCTTTATAAAAAAAATAACCCGGCCAACCACACCCGACGGCGAAGTCCTGATCGATGTCGCAGCAGGCAAACCCGGCTACGAACGCGTAGAAGACGCCGCGGAAAAACTCCTCCGCCTCCTGAAAGAGAACCAGGGTACCCTTCCCTATCATGACAAATCCAGCCCGGAAGATATCTACTCCTTCTTCGGCATGTCCAAGAAAACTTTCAAAATGACCACCGGTCGTCTCTATAAAGAACGAAAAATAAAACTCACCGATACCGGCATAGAACTAATTTAATCTTCACTACTTTCTACTCACCACTCAGCACTCAGCTAAACAGGTAGGCCACATCATCCTGCGTCAGCTTCTTGACAAATCCGGCCTCATCCGCAACCAGATCGGCCGCAAGACTCCTCTTCTTCTCCTGTAACTGCAGGATCTTCTCCTCCACCGTATCCTTACAGATCATCCGGTACGCAAATACCTTTTTCACCTGCCCGATCCGATGGCTCCTGTCGATAGCCTGTTGCTCAGCCGCGGGATTCCACCACGGATCCACCAGGTACACATAGTCCGCCGCCGTCAGCGTCAGCCCAACACCCCCAGCCTTCAGACTGATCAGGAACACCCTGATACTTTCATCTTTCTGGAAATCTTCCACACACCGCTTCCGCGCATCCGCAGACACCGATCCATCCAGGTAAACATGCGATATCCCCCTTTCCACCAGGGCCGCCCTGATCAGGGCCAGCATCGAAGTAAACTGGGAAAAGACCAGCGCTTTGTGGTTACCCGTTCCCTCCTCGATCTCCCTGATCAACTCCTCCAGCTTCACACTATGATTGACATCCTCCTCAGCATGGTCCTTCAACAGCGCAGGCGAATCGCAGATCTGCCGCAGCTTCGTAAGCCCCTCCAATATATAAATACTGCTCTTACCCATCCCATCCTCACTGATCCGTTCCAAAATACTCTCCCGGTAATGCTCCTTATAGCTATCGTAGATCTTCCGCTGCTCATCCCCCATCTCACACCAGAGGATCATCTCCGTCTTATCCGGCAGATCCTTCGCCACCTGCTCCTTCGTCCTGCGAAGAATAAAAGGATAGACCAGTTTGCGCAGACGCGCCGCAGCCTCCTTATCCCCGTTCTTATCGACAGGCGTTGCGAACTCCGTCCGGAAGAACTCGGAACTGCCCAGCATACCCGGATTCAAAAAGTCCATCTGCGCATACAGATCGAAAGTATTGTTCTGCACGGGCGTACCGCTGAGCGCCAGCCGGTTGCGGGATTGCAGCTGCTGCACCGCCTTTCTGACCTGCGAGGCAGGATTTTTAATGGCCTGACTCTCATCCAATATAATATAGCCGAATTTCCAACGGGAAAAATGAGCGATATCGCTGCGGACCATCCCATAACTGGTGATAATGACATGCGCCTTCCGGAAGGTCACCTCATCCAGTTCCCGGTCCGCACCATAATGAATATGCCAGTCCAGCCCCGGCACAAATTTCTTCAACTCCCCCTCCCAATTATACAACAAGGAGGTCGGACACACAACCATATGCGTCTCATCCGGGTACCTCTCCACAAGATGCTGCAAAAAGCTCAGGGTCTGTAAAGTCTTTCCCAACCCCATATCATCCGCAAGGCATCCGCCCCAGCCCATCTCATCCAGCAGACACATCCATTGAAATCCTCCCATCTGGTAATCCCGCAGTACAGCCTTTACACCAGCCGGCAAAGGCCAGGTCCGCGCCTCCCCGATCCCCAACAGTCGCTGCCGCTTGATCGCCAGTTCCTGCGCCAGGGCCGCATCCGCCTCGCCAGCCCCCGCCTCTTCCAACAGGCTCCAATGAACAGCCGGCAACTTCATGCCGCCTTCCCGCATCTGGCCCATCCGCATCAGCAGACTGTATTTCTCTACCCACTCCTTCGGCAAAATACCCAGACTGCCATCTCCTAATAATATATAGTCCTGCTTGCCCAAAATAGCCTTACGCAAGTCCTGCAGCGCAACCACCAGCTCACCATAGCTGACCCGGATACTGAGATCGAACCAGTCGATCCCACGCCCCGCGATGATCTCAAAACTGGGCGTATTCGTATTGTATTTGAATTTCCGCAGCCGGTTCATACCCAATACCGGAATATTTAACTCCTGCATAGCATGATAAAAGGTGAGGAACCAGCTCTTCTCCAGCGCCTCCTTGAAATTCAAATAAAAATATCCATTGCTCTGCCCGTTAAACTTCACATGCAGACCGCGCAGCGATTCGACCAATACCTGCTCCTCCACCTTCTTCCGGAGAATCGCATAGACCTTATCTTCTTTTTCCACCCGGGTCTCCTCCTCATCATCCCCCTCCACTTCCATATCCGCATAGACCCACTTCGGCTTGATCAGCAAAAAATTCTCGTTGAGCTCGCTGACATATACCCGCCCGACAGGCAGCACATCCACCCGCTCCGTACGGATCACCGACTCTATATCCACAGGATACCTCTCCGCCAGCGGCTTGACCACCGTATTGATAAATTGCGCTTGCTCCGCCGCCGGAACACCTGTCCATTGCTCCTTCCACAACCGAAGAGTATCAACATCCTCCTTTTTCAGCAAAAAATATTCGTTCCGGCTCTTCAGAAAAAAAGGGACCTGCTGAAAATCCTCCAGGGGATACGATCCGCTGTTGATCGTCACACCACAATGCAGATCTAACCTTTCATCTTCTTTTTCCAGCTTGAAAAACAGGGAAGGCGTAAATGAACTGATTGCCGCGGGCCGGACATTCATATTGGCAAATCCTTCATTCTTCGGCAGATAAAATAAATGCTGGATGGCAGGCGCCAGAGGTTTCAGTTCCTGCAGCATCTCACTCATAAGACTCCTCAACAATGGGAAATGACGGTCATCCGTATGATCAAAAGGCTTGTCCGTATCCTTCAGCCAGCCAAACCCATTTTTGACCAGGTGATCTATCAGGGCCTCATCCGCCACCCTCTTAAGGACATTCACCACAGGCAGAGGCAGACCCGCCAAATACGGCAGGTACCTACCCCCCGACATCGGGATCCTTTGGAAACTGCGGCCTTCCTTCTTATCCATCACCATCAATAATTCAATGGCCAGTCCTCCCTTCTTCTCGTTGTTGAAATTCAAAAGGACCCCGGTCTCGAAAGATTTTCTTGCCGCCTTGGAGAGATCCGTACTTACAATAATGGTCTTCTTGGGGATATTTGTCATTGTTTGGCTCCTGAAAGAAGCCGCTAAAATAATATTTCTATTCCGATCGACCCGGGATTTTATCTTTTTCGACCCTGGTAATATCCTTTTTTTGTTAATCAATTGTAAATACCTCTCCTACCATCCCCGGGTCAAAACCCGTAGCCTTTCCTTACCACCGCAATAGTAAAAAAAAATAAATAACTCACTATAAAGGGATCGACGGATGAGAACCACTTTGTAATTGTGATCCATGTCATACATACAACGAAATGCAATATGTATAGATCGGTGCGTTTTGATCAAATAGTACCTATCCGGGCGAAAAATTAGTGATACAGGAAAGGAGCAATGCATTATTTTTGCAATTCCGTTGACGATCATCTTGCCTGCAACCCAAAAAAATAACCATGAACGCTACCGCTAAAGCAAGCGTCAAGACCGCAAGGATCCAGGCCATCCTCGTGGACAAATTGGGAGTAGAAGAGGCTGCACTGGTAAAGGACGCATCATTTTCCAGCGATCTCGGAGTAGACTCCCTGGACCTCCTGGAAACCTTTATGGCCATTGAAAAGGAATTCGGCATCAAGATCCCCGATGAGATGGCAGAACGGCTGACCACCGTCGGATCTGTTATCGACCATGTCTCGGAACACGCTAACTAAATTGCCGCCCGACCTATCCCGTCTAACAACCGGACTATCCAAATGTCCCTGCCATTGATCAGTAAACATTAATCTACATACATATGAGATCGCTAACAGTATTAACATTAACACTGACATTTATTGCATGGACATCAGTAAGACAGTCCCCACAGGTTCGCGTATTTAACAAGACCACCTACCGCATCATAGACACCACCGAATTTTATTTGTATAGCTATAACAAGTTGGTGCAGGGAGCCAAGATCGCAAGACCCACCACCCTCTATTATTTCAGCGCCGGTGCAGGCAGCCCCGTCCAACCCCTGACCATTTTCAACCTGGAAAAAACATTCTCGCAGAACCGCGCATTCGTCTACAGACTGCATACAGATTTTTCCTCCGACAATGACCTGATGACCTATATCCCCTCCCTGAAAACATATAAGATCAAATACGCGTATGGCCAGTCCCTCAAATAAGACCGCCACGCCAACGACGGGGCATATCCTCATCCTGCACGAACAGATCAGGTTTCGGAGTCTGTTGAGGAGGATCCTCTCCCTGGAAGGCTATAAGGTATTCGAGGCCGCTAACATGGAGATGGCCGCCGGCATCGTCGTACGGGAAGATATCGAACTTATCCTCTGCGATCACGGGGACGACGGCCCCGAAGGCATAGAGCTGCTGCCCATACCCACCGTCACGGAAGGAGAAGAAGACCCTATCTTCATCCTTTCGCTGATCGGACGAGCATTGGAAAAAGTACGCCTGCAAAAAAGGATCCGCCAGTTGGAACAATGGATGGATCATACTCCCGATTTTGATAATATCGTGGGAGAATCCTCCGTCATCCGCGAGGCCATCGCCCTGGCCAGAAAAATAGCACTCACAAACGACGCAGTGCTCCTGCAGGGTGAGACAGGCACCGGTAAAGAACTTTTCGCGCGGTCCATCCACGCAGCCAGCGCCAGGAACCGCAACCCCTTCATAACCATCAACTGCAACGCCTATACCCGCGAGACCCTGGAGATGGAACTCTTCGGTTACAAGGCCGGCGCCTTCCCCGGCACCACCCGGGATAAAAAAGGCCTGCTGGAAGAAGCCAACAAGGGCAGCCTCATGCTCAACGACGTTGGCGACCTGGACATGAATCTCCAGAACAAACTATTGTGCGCCATCGAACAGAATGAGTTCACCCGGCCCGGGGATACCCGTCCCACCCGCATCAATGTCCGCCTCTTCTCCACAACAAAAAAAGACCTTGGCACTAGCTTACAAAAGGGCACATTCAACGAAGACCTCTTCTACCGCCTGAATGTCTTCACCATCCGCCTCCCCTCTCTGAAAGACCGGAAAATGGATATCCCGCTGCTGGCCCGCCGTTTTATGAAATATTTCGCCAAAAAGTCCGATAGTAAATTGACCGGCATGAGTAAGGATTTCCTCTATCACCTGCAACGCTATCCCTGGAAAGGAAATATCCGGGAACTGAGGAACGCCATGGAACGGGCCGTGATCCTCACAGAAACGGATATCCTATCGGAAGAATCCCTGCCCTTCGATATTCGCTACCATCCTACAGACGATCCACACGACAGCTCCGCATTCGATCTGAAAAATGTAGAGAGGCTCCACCTGCAAAGAGTCCTGAATTTTACCGGCGGCAACAAGGCCGAGGCTGCCAAATTACTGAATATCGGCCTCACCACCCTTTACCGTAAGATCAACGAATACTCCAACTAATCCTTACCTTTGCCCTATGACAGCAGCAAGATCCATCGGACATTTTCTTTTGCGCGTACTGAAGGCCATCTTCATTCGCAAAAAGGACTGCTGCAAATAACCCCATCCATCATCTATCCTCTCGATCCATCCATTCCATCAATCCATGCATCCTCCTCATCGATCCTTCCTCTCCATCATTCAATTCACCCATCATCCCCATGCATCCTCCTCATCGATCCTTCCTCTCCATCATTCAATTCACCCATCATCCCCATGCATCCACCTCATCGGTCCTTCCCCTCCATCAATCCCCCCAACCCCAACGGTCTTCCCCCATTCTACCCAACTACCTGATCCCCGCCTTCCATTTATCTGGTTTATATCCCGCTGATGTAGATTCATGATTGTTCCTGTTCCCCGAACCTAATCTTTGTAAACTTTTACATTCAAAACTATTTTACCCGGCTATGAGGAACTATTGCCTGCTATTTGCGATCGCCAGCACACTGGCTTCATGCCAGACAGCTCCAAAAGAAACCACCCCCGATTTTCTGGCGGCCAATCTCGACACTGCCATCAATCCCGGCGCCGACTTCTTCCAGTACGCCAACGGTGGCTGGATAAAAGACACCCCCATCCCTCCCGCAGAAAGTGCCTGGGGTATCGGCCAGCTGGTCCAACAGGATATCTACCAGCGCCTCCGCAAGATCAGCGAGGACGCAGCTGCGCAAAAGGCGCCCCCACACAGCGCAACCCAGCAGATCGGCGATCTCTGGTCCAGCGGAATGGACTCAGCCGGCATCGAAAAACAAGGACTAGCGCCCTTGCAGGCCGATCTCGAAAAGATCCGCGCCATCCGTTCGGTCGCAGATCTCCTGCAGGTAACAGCCAGCCTCCATAAAAAGAACGTGGACGTCCTCTTTTCCGACGGAGTAGGCCAGGACGACAAGAACAGCGACCTGATGACCTACCAGTTGTCACAAGGCGGCCTGGGAATGCCCAACCGGGACTACTATTTTAATACGGCCGAAAAACCCGCCGCAGTCAGAAGGGCTTATCAACATTATTGCTACACCATCTTCCGCCAGTTGGGCAAGGACAGCATCAGCGCCCTCGCCAGCGCCGGTGCCGTTTTCAACCTGGAGACCCGCCTCGCCAACGCCTCCCGCAAGCTGGCCGACCTCCGGGACCCGGAGAAGAATTATAATAAGATCAGCCGCAATGCCCTGCAAAAATTGACACCCGCCATCGCCTGGGATACCTGGCTGAAGAACTCGGATATTACACCCCTGGATTCCTTCATCATCCGCCAGCCGGAATTTTATACGGCACTCAATAATACCCTTACCTCAACTCCCCTGAAAGATTGGAAAGAATACCTGCAGGCCCGCCTGGTGCAGAGCTCGGCGCCCTACCTCGATCAGCAGACCTTCGCCAATTACTTCACATACCGCCAGACCCTCTCCGGCGCCACCGAACCACGCCCCCGCTGGAAAAGAGTACTGGACGCAGAAGAGAACGCCATGGGCGAAGCCCTGGGCCAGTTATTCGTAAAAGAATACTTCCCTGAAAAGGCCAAACAGCGCTATAGCGATATGGTCGAGGCAATCCGCGACGCCTACAAACAACGGATCACCCAACTCACCTGGATGAGCGACAGCACAAAGAAGAAGGCCCTCGACAAACTGGCCCATATCACAAAAAAAGTAGGCTACCCCGATAAATGGAAGGATTTCAGCGCCCTGACGATCGACCGCGGGCCCTATGTGCTCAACATGCAGCGCGCAGCCGAATGGTGGAGCCACTACATGGTCAGCAAGCTGGGCAAACCCGTCGATAGAACAGAATGGGACATGTCCCCGCAGACCTACAACGCGTATTACAATCCCAGCAACAACGAGATAGTCCTGCCCGCCGGCATCTTCACCGTACCTGGAAAAAAAGATGCAGAACTGGACGACGCCTTCGTCTACGGATACGCGGCCGCCTCAACCATCGGTCACGAAATAACACATGGCTTCGATGACCAGGGCCGTCAGTTCGACGAAAAAGGCAACCTCCACAACTGGTGGCAGCCCTCGGACGAGGCGCAGTTCAAGGTTAGGGCAGCCAACATCATCCGGCAGTTCTCCGAATTCAACCCCGTCGATACCCTGCACGTCAATGGGGACGCAACCCAGGGAGAAAATATCGCCGACCTGGGAGGACTGCTCCTGGGCCTGGACGCCTTCTATAAAACCGACGCCTACCACAAAGGAGAAAAGATAGCAGGCCTCACCCCCATTCAACGCTATTTCCTGGGTTATGCATACGCCTGGATGTACCAGGAAAGAAAAGAAATACTGGTCACCCACCTGCTCACCGACGTACACGCCCCCGCCCGCGAAAGGGTCAACGGCCCCATGGCCAATATCCCGGCCTTCTACGAGGCATTTAATATTCGCCGCCCCGACAGCATACGCGTCAGCATCTGGTAATAAAAAAACCGGATCCAGGATCCGGTTTTTTTTATAATAGCTATTCTGTATTCTGCTACCAGTATATAGTGTACAGCGCCAACAAAAGCCCGCAAATTACCAGCGCACCTACCGCAAAAGACTTGGAGACCTTGAACATGCTGGCATCTACCTCCAGGCCCTTGGTCACCACACCTTTCTTATGCTCCGTGAAATTGATGATCGCCATCCCTATGATACAAAAAACAAAAACGAAGGCCATCCTGTCTATGAAAGGAATCTCAAAAGCCCCATGATTATCAGGATTAGGCTGGTAGAAACCATACGGTGTTAAAAAATCCAGATTAACCCAATTGGGCAAGAACTTAAGGATACAGGAAAGAATAAAGCCGCCAATGGTGGCGAACAAGGCCGCATTCGAAGTGGTCCGCTTCCAGAAGAAACCCAGCAGGAACATCGCGAATATACCCGGCGATACGAAACCTGTATATTCCTGGATATAGTTAAAGCCCTGTTTTCCTTCTCCCATGAGTTTTTCCCCGATCACCAGTGACAGCAGTACTGCCAACAACATCGCTACGACAACTGTTATCTTTCCTACGACCACCTGCTTTTTCTCGTCAGCATTATGGTTGATCGCTTTTTTATAAATATCCAGCGTAAAAATAGTCGCGATGCTATTCGCCTTGCCCGCCAGGGATGCGACGATAGCCGCCGTGAGAGCAGCAAATGAGAGCCCCTTGAGGCCTGCAGGTAACAAGCTTAACAGATTCGGATAGGCCTTATTGACATCCACGGCGCCGGCAGAACTCAACATACCGGCATGGAACATCCCTTTCTGGTACAACACATAGGCGCCGATACCCGGCAGGACAACAATGATCGGCATCAACAGCTTGAGGAATGCCGCAAACAAAATACCACTCCTGGCCGTCTTAAGATCGGCGCCCAGGGCCCGCTGGGTAATATATTGATTGCATCCCCAGTAGTTCAGATTCACGATCCACATCCCTCCGATCAGGACCGAGAGACCCGGAAGACTCACATAATTCGGCGAATCTTTATGGAATATCATATGAAAATGATCATTCGCCTCTGAAGTCATGATCTTGAATCCTGCCAGCAGACCGGACTGCCCCGACTTCTCCGCGACAAGATGCAGTGCGATATAGCTCGCCACCAATCCCCCAAGGATCAAAAAGAATACCTGGATGACATCCGTATACCCGATCACCTTCATGCCCCCCAACGTGATGACGATCGAAAAAACCGCCAACAGCATAATACAGACATAAATATTGATACCCGAGATACCACTCACCGCCAACGCACCCAGATATAAGATCGACATCAGGTTTACGACGATATACAAAGCCAGCCAGAAAATGGCCATGATCATAGCCACCTTTTCATTATACCGCTGACTCAGGAATTGAGGCATCGTATATATCTTATTCTTAAGATATACCGGAATAAAGAAAATTGCAACAATAACAAGAGTAGCCGCAGCCATCCATTCATAGGTGGAAATCGCCAGGCCCAGTTTGAAGCCGGAACCACTCATCCCAATAAACTGCTCTGCGGAAATGTTGGATGCGATCAGGGAAGCGCCGATCGCCCACCAGGTTAGCGATCCCTCAGCCAAAAAATAGTCTTTAGAAGTGGCAAGTACGGCCTTTTTACGATTATAGATCCACAATCCGTAAAATGCAACAATTAAAAAGTAAATGAGGAAGACGACATAATCCAATGTTTGTAACATCATATAGCAGGCCCGGTTTTAAGTGTAATATATAAAATTGATAAAAATAGGATAACCGGTCAATTATCCAATCAACCAGCCATCCTTTTTATCGGTAACAATCGATTGTTGCCCCTCCCCACAGGCCTTTCCCTTTTAAATATACCGGTTTATCAGATTCTCCAGGAACTCCTGCCGCCCGCTGATCACCTTGGGCTCCCCGTTAGCAACAGCAAACTCCCGGAGATCCTCCAGGGACAGCCCCCCCTTCTCGAATGCAGAACCCTTGCCACTGTCAAAAGAGCTGTAGCGGTCCGCACGGATCTTTTTATAATCAGAGCTCTTCAATATAGTGTCCGCGACCAGCAAGGCACGCGCAAACGTATCGATCCCCCCGATATGGGCATGGAAGAGATCTGCAGCATCCGTGGAATTCCGCCTTCTCTTGGCATCGAAATTGACCCCGCCTCCCTTAAATCCACCGCCTTCCAGGACGATCAGCATCGCTTCCACCAGTTCATTGATATTATTCGGAAACTGATCGGTATCCCATCCATTCTGATAATCCCCCCGGTTGGCATCCATCGAACCCAACATACCCGCATCCACAGCTACCTGCAATTCATGGGTGAAAGTATGCCCGGCCAACGTGGCATGGTTGACCTCGAGATTGAGTTTGAAATCACCCAGCAGATCGTATTGACGAAGAAACCCGATGACCGTCGCCGCATCATAATCATATTGGTGCTTGGTGGGCTCACACGGCTTTGGCTCGATAAAAAATGTACCCTTGAACCCTTGCTGACGCGCATAATCCCTGGCCGTTTGAAGGAATCGGGCCAGATGCTCCTGTTCCCTTTTCATATTCGTGTTCAACAGGCTCATATAACCTTCCCGGCCACCCCAAAATACATAGTTCTCACCGCCCAGGGCAATGGTTGCATCCAGGGCAGCCTTGACCTGCGCCCCCGCATGTGCTAATACATGAAAATCAGGATTGGTGGCCGCCCCATTCATGTAACGGCGGTTGGAGAAGAGGTTGGCCGTACCCCACAACAGCTTCACCTGACTGGCGGCCTGCTTGTCCTTCGCATAGTCAGTAAGCGCCTGCAGCCTTTTTTCATTATCCACTACGTCATTCGTATAATCCACGACATCTACATCGTGAAAACAATAATAGGGCATATCAAGTTTCGTAATAAACTCAAACGCCGCATCCATCTTATCCTTGGCCCTGGCAACAGCATTCTCGTTCTCATTCCAGGGATAGACATGCGTCGGTTCGCCAAAAGGATCGCCCCCGTTGC
>Ga0247778_1001248_pt1 | contig 12225 bp, 3 predicted proteins | sample UWRJL049202B5_FD_179939 | JGI IMG/M metagenome (GOLD analysis project Ga0247778, IMG submission 179939) | Plant litter microbial communities from Arlington Agricultural Research Station in Wisconsin, United States - UWRJ-L049-202B-5 | ecosystem: Environmental > Terrestrial > Plant litter >... | reverse complement strand
ATATTTTTAAATTATTTTATATTAAAAATTATATTTTCAAAAATATTATTTATAATTTTAATATATAAAAAAATAAAAAAATATTATTATTATTATTATATATAAAAATTATATATAATAAATATATTAATTAATTAAAATTAAAATTATATAATTAATATATTTAAAAAAATAATTATAATATAATAAAAATTAAAATTAAAATTATATAAATTTTATTTATTTTATTTAAATATATAATTTGTATATATGGCTTGTATATATAGCTCGTATATATGGTTTAGATATGTGGCTTAGATGTATGGTTTGTGTGTGGCTTGTGTGTGTGGCTCGTGTATGACTCGTGCAATTGATTATAATCCAATCAAAATGCGAGGATTAAAGTGCTTACGCCAAGAGGTGAGCCAAGATTTTAGCGTTTTTAGCGTCTTAATCCTTGCTTCAGGTGGTTCTCTCTCTCCTAGCTTCTCCTCAAAAAGACCATTATCCAACAAGTTGTATTAATGGCAAACAGAGTCTTTATTTACTAGATAAGAGTTTCGTGTTCAACTCAAATAGTATTTCAATATATAGGTATTTTTATATTTGTAAAAATTATAGTAATATTATGATAATTCCCTTCGAAGAGCCTTAGATATAAACCCAACGAATGTACTACGTTAGTATAAAAGCAATCGTTATACTTTCTTTTTTATACCTATATTTTCGATTTACTTATTGTTTGCTTATTATCCACAATCATTGATTATTCTTATTATATCTACTATATTTGCTATTTTAGTATATTATAATTACATCGATAATCTAACCTCGATCTCTTCTATTATTATAAACATTGTCAATATATAATAATTTTTGTATATATTCCCCCGGAGCTTCTCTAATTTTAATATTAAGTATTATTTTATTATGTTGTCTTAATAATCAATATTCATCAGATAACCTCTATATAAACAATATAATTTATAATAATATTGGCCTCGGGGCGTACAGAATTACTAATAATAGAAATACCTAGAATATAGTAATGCTCCCTTAAAGTATAATAAGCCCTAAATCCAATAATAATCTATATTACAATAAAACAATTAACTTTTATTCTTATATACTGAAACGCATCTTATAACGAGACAAATCTATAATTTATTAACAACAATTTTTTTCTTAACAAATTTATAAATTTATATTTAAATTTTTTAAATTTTTTAATTGTGTTTTCTTAAAGAGATTATTTAATAAATAAAAAATTATAATTAATTATAATATTAAGTATTGTTTCGATTGTGCTTTTATATTTAATTACGATTATTAATGTTTTTTCAAAATTCGGAATATTTAGAAAAAAGGTTTATATTAAAAAAATAATAATTCCAATTTTTGAAGATATTCAAAAAAGAAATAATATAACCCAAGAGTTTCTTTAATATAAAAAGAAGAGTGTATAAACGCTATATATTTTAGTTTCATTTTGTACTTATTAATATATATTAGCCTGGTTAATTATATTGTATAAATCCAGGCTCGCTATATTTTCCTCAGCCACTACTTTTAGGCCTCGTGACGTTAGAATGTCACGCGTGTGGCGCAGTAACATATTTCTCGAATATTCTACTATTAACTTAAGTGGTTTCTTCTCTGTCGAATACATCTCTTTAGTCTACAAGATGTTCTTTAATTTCGCTTATAACCCGGGTAGTATATAGCTAGTTCTAGCTCTAGCTTATCCTATGATTATTCACTCACCAAAGTCCTTATATCTTCCCACCCATACGCCACTTCTTCTAGATTAGCGTCCGCTATAACCATCATCTTCCTCGCCACTTCCTTACCCCCCAAGCGCTCATAAAACCTCCTCGCCCCCTCATTCCTCTCCAACCCCCAAACAATTACACTCTCACATCCCTCCCTACCAAGCCTCTCCGCCATCGCTCTCACCAACGCTTTCCCAATTCCCTTCCCTTGCACGCGTCCTAAGAGATAAATAGCCCAGATCTCCCCATCAAAAATTCTACCCTCAGTCTTAGGGAAATAAACAAGGTCGCTCGTTATCCCACCACTAACAAACCCACAGATTTCTCCATTTAAGAGAGCTACAAATACAAGAGACTTGGGGGCTGTAAGAATAGATATCCATGATGTTTCGCGTGCGCTAATATCAAGCTCGGAGTCGAGTTTAGAGTCTGGGATCATGCCGCGGTAGGTCTCTTGCCGGGCGGTAATGTGGACGCTAGCTATGGCTGCTGCGTCTGGGAGCGCTGCCGGGCGAATGATGAGATTTATGCTCATTGCTTTTGGATAGAACTTGGATGCAGCTTTGTGGGTGGTGGAACTTTTGCCTTGTAGTCAAGTTGATATCGAATGTGCGGATAACATGAGGTGAGGTTGTTGAAAGGATGAGATAGGTTATGGAAGAATGAGTCACGCATGATCTAATTAAGTAGTGCCAACATCGGAATAATAAGTCCGTGCCCCCCTATTTAGAATATCTCTCATCGCACCGGTGTAACTCCTGGACTAAATTTATGTATGTTAGATTACCACTTGTCAGGATTTTAATACCATAATTGTAGTCATGTTTAATACTATTACTAATATACTTTGATAAGTGACTTGAATAGGCATTACATAATCAAGATTGATCCATCTCAATTATACTAACTGACAGATAATATAATCACAGTACTCCCTTTTAAATATCAAATGTTATATTGCAGTAAATACTTCCAAAAAAAACTAGAAATAAAAAGCCAGTAAGTTAGATACAAAACTAGTAGTAAGAAACCAGAAATACTAGTTGCTAGCTGCTATATATTGCTGGTTGAAGGATATTAGAAAATAGGGATTCCTAGTATAATCTGCTTTAACTTAGCCACACTCTTACAAATTAGCAGCCATATATATTATAGTTTATTATTAATATAATATTTTTTATGGAGATTAAATTACTGTAACCACGATGTAGTTAACTAGGGTTCTTGCTCGCTTAATTAAAGGAGGTATTAACTTATATAGTAATATTATATAATAAAGTACATTGTAATTGTTACAAAAGTAATAATAATATTTTTATATTATTATAGATTTTAAATATCTATATTAAATCGTTCTATATATTTAAATATTAATAAAAGTTTAATAATAATATTATAAATCGAAGGTTCTTATTATAAAGTAAAAAAAAGTTCTCTGTAAATTTAAGGGGCGACGATAATACAATAATAAATTTGGGAATTAATAGATTAAGAATATTCGGGGCAAGTATATAATATAATAAAAATAAAAATAAATAAATATTTTAATACGTTTATAGATTTTGAATCGTCTAAACTTTAAATACTTATATTTTATCTCGTTATAAGATGCGTTTCAGTATATAAGGACAAATATTACAATCACTTATATCTAGCAAGATAACTTCACCTATTATAATAATTTAAATAAGAAACTTAGTATGAATAAAACTATTCCAGCGGAGACTATTAATAGAAATTGCAATCAAGAATCAAAATATATATCTGAAAATCTAATTATATACTAATTTAAAGTGTTAAATTATTATTAGTAATAATAACTTACGTAATCCTAAATATGGTTTAAACCTAATTAGGAATAGCCTAGAACATTCTAGAAGATTCTCCGAGATTACCCGAAGGAAATCGAACTAGTTTATAGGATAGTTTCTATATAATTCTACAGGGTTCTACGACGCGTAATCACCGCGGGAACTAGTCCTAAATAGGCAGTGAGCTTCACTAGCTTATATGTATAAATATGTAATACAATATATAATATAATATATAATACAGAGACTAGGAGAAGATTCTAGAATAAGAGTCTAGGATATAAATACCCTGAGCTTACCCTGTAATTAGGCTTCTTCCGAATCTAAGCTTTGTTTACTTAATCAATTGACGCTACATCAGGACCCCCACAAAGTATCGGATTAGTGGGATTCTCGGCTAATCCTAGGATTATGTTAGAATCCTAATAGATTTCCATCCTCGTTGGGATTAGTGCGATTAGCTGAGATTCTTAGGATTAGCAACTTTTCTTCAGAATCTTAGGATTAGCAAATATCCCGTGCACCCAAATATCCACCTACACCAAATTTAGATGCAAGGATACCAGATCCTGCACGATCGGTTTTCTATTATGCAGCCGATATTGAATATCGATATTTATTAAGACCGAACTTCAATAATATAATTATTATATTATACTAGTAATATAATACACCAAATAATATTATATTTATACAGCACGAATATATGCGCGCATAAACTTTTAAAAAAAATTCGATGCAGCTAAAAATATTTATACTAGCGTGGATGACCATAATATGAGGGCTTAAGCGAGTCTATTATGTGGTCCGTGCACCAATTAAAAAATTAAAATTTTTTTTATTACTATTAATAAAAAGTTTCTATTTATAGAAACTAATTATTAATATTATTAAGACTAGCAAAAAAAGTTGCTAATCTAATCCTAATCGGGTCAGATTTTTAAAAAAGTTAAGATTCTTAAGTAAGAGTTGCTAATCCTGCTAATCTAGTTAGATTCTCAGCTAATCGCGGGAAACTCGCAAATCTGCTAAGCCGATTTTTTCCGAAAAATGTGAAGGTGCTGATGTAGTACCGATCCGGCAATACTCACGTGCCTACTCCCCACAATTTCACATAAAGAAACGATTATTCATTAATATAATAATTATTTTAATATATATATATATATATATTTTATGTATTTTTTCATATTTCAAATATAAATATAATTTATATAATTTATTCCTAAAAAAACACAGATTTTATTTAATAAATAGAAATATCAATTAAAACAAATATATATTTTTTATCGATTTTTTTAAAAAATTATATTTCGTTCTAAAATCTAGATTATTTTTAAATATTTTTTTTTATTAATCTTTAACTATGAAAATATAAAATAACTCAAGAAACGATATATCTATTATTTAAAATATTTTTTAGATTTATTATATTTATTTATTTTCTATTTCTAATTATTTTTATAATATTTCAAAAATCGGCAAAAATCTGGTTTTATATTAATAACTTTTATTCAATAATTATTAATTATTTTTGTTAATTAATTTAAAAAAAAGAACCCAAATAAATATTTTTTGATAAAAAAATTTGATATTAATTTATAGTTCATAATAGTATAAAATTTTATTATTATTATTTTTTAGAAAACTTTAATTACTATTTAAAATATTAATAAATAACAATAATACTAAATTTTTTAATTTTTTATAATAATCGTTAATACTTTTTTATTTTTTCAATTTGCATCGGATGAAAAAAACAATTACGTCGGACCACCTAGAGGGCATTTTATATAAAATGTAGAAACCGCCTCACCGTCCAAAGGTAGGTGAGTGTTGTATATTTATACTATTTACAATAATTCTAGAAGCTTCTATTAGCTTCTATTATAAATTGGATTACAAATAAAAGAACAAATTATATAATTTATTATTATTATATTTTATATTCCCCTTTAATCCAAATTTGGAGGAATATTTAATTTTAAAATAAAAATTTTCAAATTTATTAGGATTATTTAAATAATTAAATAATAATTCTATAGATTTCTAATAATTTAATATAAATATTTAATAATCTAATATCTTAGTTTTAAAAATATATATAATTTATTGGGATATTTTTTATATAATTTTTTTTTAAAATATTTTTTATTATATAAATTGTTTTTATATATTATTTTTATATTCTTTTAATATATAATAAAGAATTCTAATATTTTTCTAATATATAGGAAAAAATTGGTTAGAAATTTCTAGACCTTGATTACGCAACTTTGTTTTGCGGGAGAAGTTTATTACTAGGGTTTTGGATCTTTTAATAAAATCTTTATTAGAACTTTATTGTTACTATATAAAATATAAAAACCGCCTCATTGTCCAAAGATAAATAAGTGTTATATATTTATATTATTTATAATAGTTCTAGAAGTTTCTATTAGTTTCTACTACAGGTTGGATTACAAATAGAGGGGCAAATCACATGACCCATAGCCACTGCATTTCACATTTTAATGCCCTCACCCTAGATTGGTAAAAACGCCGTTTTTATTTTATTTTATAATTTAATTATTTATTCATAAATATATAATAAAATTTGAATATATAATAAAAAATTGTATCAAAATCTAATTGATCGATTTGTATATATATAAAATTGAAACTTAATAAATTTAATGTATTTTTAAATTTTTAAGTTTCTAAAGAATTATAAATTCATTAAAAAAAATTGGGTTAATATAATATTTAATATATAAGATTTTTTAATAATAAGTATTTAAATTTATTAAATAGATTTTTTGGCTTTTTTTTAAAATCTTTCTGCGTATATTATAGTCTGTTAAGTATATTGTATCATTAATAAAATTATTTAATTTTAAGATTCGGCCTATTTTTAATTTAAATTTATAATTAATTATTAATTAATTCAATAAATATAAATAAATTAGTCTCGGCACAGGCTATTATTAATATAAAATACAAAATATATAAATAAATAAATAAATATTTAAAATTATAATAATAATCATAATTTAATATTATATATTAATACGCGGGACAGTCTATTTTTAGTTTAAAAATTAAAATATTCAAAATTAAGTAATTTATTGATAATATAATTGTAAGGTGTATATATAGTAGGCAGATATAAATTTATTTTTAATTTTCTCTAGATTTAGAAAAAAAATTATATATGTGAAAATGTGGGGAAAGGGCACGTGAGGATTGCCGGATCGGTACTAGCGTCCATTGATTAAGTAAACAAAGTTTGGATTTAGAAAAAATCTGATTATAGAATAAATTTTAAATTTTTATAATTTTAAATTTTTATTTTAAAATTTTTTATTAATTTTTATATTATATATTATATTATATATTATATATATAAATTAATAAAATTTTTTGTTTATTTAAAATTAATTCTTGTAATAATTATATATTATAAAATCTTATAAAATTATATAAAAATTATTTTATAAATTAATTCAATTTTTTTCAAATAATCTTAAGGAACTTTCTAGAATATTCTAGGCTATTCCTAATTAGGTTTAAACTATATTTAGGATTACGTAAATTATTATTACTAATAATAATTTAACAATATATATATATTAAAATTTTTATTTAAAAAATTAAATTAAATATATTATATTTTTAAATTAATTTTTAAATTTTATAATCTAAATTTTATATAAATATTATTTTTGTAAAAAATACGATTATTGTTCTATTATATATAAAACCATCATATATAGTTTCTATCACGTGGAGTGTAGGGTGCGTTTGCTGTATATACTGAATTAAATGGACTCTTAAGCGAGTTGGCTGCCGGCTTACTTTTGGCTTATCTAGTTTATGATAGTTTCTCTTGCAGACGTGGCTGCCGAGCCTTAGGGCTAAGGCACATATTTCCTACCCCTCCGGGTATATTCGTAATATATTAGGACCTTCACATTATTCGGGAAAAATCGGTTTAACAGATTTATATTAATCCTGAAACTAATTAAAAATCTAAAAAATGTAAAAAATTAATAATTTTTTTTTAAATTTTTAATTTAATTAAAAAATTTTTATTTAATTAAAATTTTTTTATAATTATTTTTTTTTTACAGTTTTTTTTTATAAATATTAAATATTAAATATTATTTGTTTTTTTATAAAAAAAAATTAATATATAGATTATATATAAAATTTATTTAAGTTTACATTATATAAAAATTTATATTAATATAAAAAATTTTAATTATATCGAATTTTTTTAAAAATTTATATATATATATTATTATTAATTATATTTATTATTAATTATATAATAAAAAACCAATTATATAAAAATTTATATTTTTGTACCTAAATTTGATATAAGTAAATATTTATTAATTTTATTAATTTAATCAAATTTTCGTTTAATTCTAATAAAATTGATAATTCTACTAAATTTCTATTTTTGTTAAAATTAATGCGATTCGTGTAAGATTCTCGGCTAATCCCACGAATCCTATTAATCTGATATTTTATGGAGGTGCTGATATATAGGGGGTTCGCTCAAGGGGTACACAGAGTAATAGCGCAAGCTCTTACCATTTGCTCACTCATTTCATTCTTGCTGTTGTTTCTCCACCACCCCTCCCACTACTAGGTATCAATATTGATAGGTAGTATAATATTACGTTTTCCATTTCGATGAACCTGTCCACTCAAGGTAGAAACGGTACCTACTGACCCGACCTACTAAACCAGGTAGGTAGTAGATACTCCTTAGCAAGGCTCTTATACATTGTCATACAATGCATTTGCAAACTTATTACTCACCAACCCACGTTACAGCAAATCCGGTAACATCCATTGCCAGGAGGTATTTGAAATCCAGACCTGGTTTGAATTTATCCGCGCACAAAAGGCCCTCTTTCCCGTTCTGTAACTCCCCGCTCGCTTTCAGTTTCCATCTTTGTTCTCTCGTCCACTCCGCGTGGCTAGGTATATGGCAGGGGGGCCTGAGAGCCCATACGGTACTCGGGCAATGCCGAGGCGATGCCGAGGCAATTTCAATGAAAACCATGCGATTAAACTACAGCCTCTTATCAGTGGGCTTGCAAAGACATGGGATCGCCAGATCTCCAGTCAGGTATCTCTTCTTTCGAGGTTTATCTGATTTCCATGGTTTTTTTATACAACAAACTCGGATCATCGCTGTTCATCAAATGCATGAATTGGGGTTCTACGTTCTACAAATTAGCTCGAAGAAGGAAAATAAACATATCAACGTTCTGAGCCCTGATTTTTTTGCGGTTCTTTTGGGAACAGGCTGTATAGATACGTGATTGAAATCATGAGCTTTATCAAGTTTGTGTTTCGTGCGGGGTGGCACCGGCTGCAACCCCAGCAGACCTTGAAAACTAGTCTCGATCGGGGTTATGCTCACGATGTAGGATTTAAGGTTAAAATAGATGCGGGCAGGAGGGGGCGAACGAGTAGAAAAAGAGTAGGTATCTCTCCCCCCCTGCACTGCGCCTTAATAGCCGCCAAACGCCCTGCTAGGCTTCCTCGGCGTATCTTGCGCCACGTTGAATTATACACTTTAACAACAACCTGAGAGCTAAAATTGATAGTTAAAGTCATGGTTAATCCAGGTTCTAGGGGGCGGTTGTAGCTTGAGTTGTTATTTATTTCATGTGCGCGATAACAATAGAAATCGAGGTTGAATTGGTACTGCAAGAGACGGGGGTAATGCGAAGCGAAAGTGTCAGGGGGGAGAGAGGCAACCACGAATATCAACACCCAGTGGAAGGAAGGAACGACATTCTGTACCTGGTCGTTCGGCCAAACTTCCTACTCCGTGTGTTAAATACGAAAAACCCCGCATACAGGTCCTAAGTAGATGGCATGTTGCAAGGATTGGGGATTCCATAAATATATCCTCAACACTCTCCCTCTGAGCCCCCAACGCCCACACCACGCTCACGGTGTAATTGGCAATCTATATACATCATCACTAAATTTTATCAATATCATACTTAAGGCAATTCCATAATAATGAAATCTGCTACTTCCTTCTCCCTATTGGCCCTCGCCCCTCTCACCGCGACCGCAGCAACCCTCATCTCCCGCGCTGCACAATCCATTAGTAGCCAATGTACCGGGTTTGAAATACGTCAGAACTGGTTTGTTGCAACCTGCAAGAAGGATAACGGGGCGACGTTGCAGAGTGCCGTCTACTTACACAACAAGTTTACAAACTCGGATGGTAGTTTGTTGTGGCAGGCCGAGTAAGTCTCGAACTTTGCTTTTGGCCAAGTGCTCTCTGTCTCGGATCTCCAGTTAACTTATTGTGCGGATAGTGGCTTGTATTTTCTGTCGTGCGATAGCTGCAGTTTGTCGAGCAAAAAAGCGCAGTTGACGTGCGCGTGCCAGCAGGCATGGCCGAATGACAATCAGAAACCGTTGTCGACTGTCGATCTTGGTCAGTCTCTTCAAGCCATATATACCTCGCCACTCCTCTCCCATATCTATACCAACAGATTAAAACACCAAGCCATCTAACCTAAAAATAGAGGAGCATATTAAAGTATACGACGGCCATCTCCTCTCCGACCTAACCGGCCCCCCTATCATCCCCGCCTCGGACTCCCCTTACCCCATTCCCCCAACATTCAGCTACAGCATCAGCGGCAACGCGACCTGCCCCACCTCCAGTGGCGGTGATAACTGCAATTGGGCCGCGAGCGGTTGCGACGCCTCCAACAAAAACTTCCAGAAAGACGGCCCCTTGCTGTGCTACAATGCCCAGATTTATTTCCCAGATATCTACCAGTTCAGCTCGCTGATGTTAACGGCAAACGACACGGGCGGGCAGTGGGAGCTTACGGGGTATCCGGATGAGCAATGTCAGAGTGCTCCAGTGGCCAAGATTGGATGGGATCAGGTGAATACGTGTAGCAAGGGGATTGAGCCGAGGGTCAAGGGTATTGCGGTTAAGCCATTGTTCAATGGGGATGCTAGGTAAGTTCGAAGGATGCTTGAAATTCCGGAGCTATCCTGAATTTGCTGTTGGGTGTGTTGGGGAGGGTCCTGCAATGGGAGAAGGGGTGTTCTTAAGACGTTGCCTCTTCACATAGAAATTCGTATCTTAGCCTTTATAATTACCAATTATCAATGATTTCTCAACATCACATTAGGTCCCGTTCAAATGTTTTTGTTACAGCCCAGAATTAACCACAATCTTTTGGTTGTTCCCAGGTTTCAAACCTGATTTGCCCGAAGGAACTATCTCGCTCATTCATGTATTTTGTAAAATGTAGAAACCGCCTCACCGTCTACAGACAGGTGAGGAGTGCTTTATTTATACTAGTTACAATAGTTATAGAAGCTTTTATTAGCTTCTATTACAAATTAGATTACAAAAAAAAAAACAAATCATATGATTTATTTATTATATATTTTATATTTTTCTTAATCCAAATATATAAAAAGTATTTAGTTTTAAAACAAAAAGTTTTAAAGTTTTTATAACTTAAAATTGTATAATTCGGAAAATTTTTGTATAATATAAACTTCTAATAATCTAATATCTTGGTTTTGAGAATATATATAACCTGCTGGGGTGTCTTTTTTATATCTTTTTCTTACTAAAAGTGTTTTTATTACGTAAATAATTTCTACAGAATTCTTAAGTAATTTACAAATTCTGATATTTATATATAAATTTTATACTTCTAAATATATAAAAGGAAGCTAACTAGAGGCTTTTAGATCTTAATTATATAATTTTGTTCTACGGGAGGGGTTTATTATTAAAACTTTGGATCTCTTAATAAAATATAAAAACCGTTTTATTGTTTATAGGTAGGTGAAGAGTGCTTTATTCATACTAATTATAATAGCTCTAGAAACTTCTATTAGCCTCTATTACAGGTTGGATTACAAATAGAAAGGCAAATCATATGATCCATTTGCCATACATTTCACAATAATTAAATTAAAAACAAAAAGTTAAATTTTGGAGAAAATTATTTAAAATTATTTAAAATTTATAATTAGGACTTCAAAAAATATTTTATAGTAAAAACGCGAAAAAAAAAATTATTAAAAAAAAAAATACATATATATTTTTTTTAAAAAAAATTTAAGAATATAATTTAAATTAATCTTTTTTTATAAAACATTATTACATATTAAATATATAAAAAAATTTTGATAATTTTATAAAATCAAAATTTAAGATATTAATATTATAATTAATCATTTTAAATTTTTCGTTTTTAAAAGTTTTATAAATAAATTTTTTTGATTCGAAAATAGAATTTAAAAAATTTTTATTATAAAAGATTTCACGAATAAAAATTTTAATATTTAAATTATAAAAAATGTTAAATTAAAATTATTATTTATAATATATTTATTATATAAATTAAAAAATAAATAGATTTATAAATTTTAAAAAATAAAATAAAATAAAAGTATATTAAAATTTAAAAAATTTAATTAAATAAATAATAATTTTTATATACGAAAAATATTTTTTAAATATTTAAATAAAACTAAATTTGTTATATATATATTATAATATATTTTATTATAATATATTTTATTATAATATATTTTATTATAATATATTTTATTATAATATATTTTATTATAATATATTTTTCGATTTAGTTATATAT
>Ga0247778_1001247_pt1 | contig 12230 bp, 13 predicted proteins | sample UWRJL049202B5_FD_179939 | JGI IMG/M metagenome (GOLD analysis project Ga0247778, IMG submission 179939) | Plant litter microbial communities from Arlington Agricultural Research Station in Wisconsin, United States - UWRJ-L049-202B-5 | ecosystem: Environmental > Terrestrial > Plant litter >... | reverse complement strand
GCATCATCACGCTGGTCAGTGTCTCACTGCTGGTCTCCGCGTGGCTCATCACCCAGAACACGTTCCTGGCGAATCACGCCCACGTGATCCTGGTCGCCCAGCTGGCGGCCCTCACCACCTGCGCCGGCATGGTCGTCGGTCAGTTCTGGCATCAGGATGGCCCGAGAGGCGCTGCCGGGGCGTTCATCGTGGCTGTGATTGCCACCGTGAGCGTCTACGCGCTGCTGGCCGACCAGCAGGCGGGAGCTCTGGCTGACCAGATCAGCAGTCATCCGGCCAAGCCCGGTCTGCTCACGCAGCTGGGCCTGAGCGCCACCGGATACGGCGACGTACATGTCGTGGAAACACACATCCGCGAGATCACCTTCGGCTACACGGCCCTCGGGCTCGCGCTGGTGGCGTTCCTGGTGTCAACGGTGTCGTGCATCGTGATCGAGCACTTCCGTACGCCGGAGCTCAGCTACCGCAACGAGGCGGACTACGACTACGCCAGCCGCCGCAAGCACTGACAGCACCGAATGCAACCGGGGCGGAGCTTGCCACAAAGGGGAAACCCTTTTGGTAAGCTCCGCCTGTAACTTTATAATGCCCCATCAGACAATGACTCCACCTATCCAAGGAATTTTATTAGTAGACAAGCCGCGCGGCTGGACCAGCTTCGATGTGGTGAATTTCGTGCGCCGCCAGGTCGCAGCGGCAGAAGGCAAAAAACCCAAAAACACCAAAGTCGGCCACACCGGCACGCTCGACCCGCTGGCAACGGGCCTGTTAGTGTTGCTGGTGGGCAAAGAATACACCCGCAAAGCTACCGAACTCACCAAGCTCGATAAGACGTACGAGGTCACCATGTGCCTGGGGCAGGTCAGCAGTACCGGAGACGAAGAGGGCGAAAAGCAGGCAGTATCCAGCACTGTTCCCACCCAAAAAGCCGTCCTAGAGGCTCTAGGCGCGTTCCAGGGGCGTATCATGCAGGTGCCACCGGCCTTCAGTGCCATGAAAATCAACGGCCAGCGGGCCTACAAGCTGGCGCGGGAGGGCAAGACCGTGGAGCTCGAAGCTCGGCCCGTTATCATTTACAAGAACGAACTTACCAGTTATAAGTATCCATTCGTTACCTTCACCAGCGAAGTTGGCAGCGGTACCTACATCCGCTCGCTGGTCGAAGACCTCGGCAAGATGCTCGGCACAGGCGCGTATATGTCAGACCTGCGGCGCACGCGGGTAGGGCGGTTTTCTTTGGGCGATGCCTGTCAGACCGATGATAGCGGTATTCTGCAGCGTATCCACCCCGATATTGTCTAGAAATTGACAATACAGCTAATTTATGCTAATATACTAACAACTTCGTTGAGAGGAGTTTTTCGCTCCGGCTCCGAGGTACATTGACAGAATAACGATATGTACGAACCCCTGGCAGCAGAGTCTGGATGGGCCTCAGTACGCATGTGATCTGCACGTGCGTAGCGAGGCCAACCCAGGCCCCGAAACCGGGAGGTTCCCATGGAGCAGGACGCCACCAACACCGGTCACTTCAGCCCCAGCTCGACCGAGACCACCCAACGGCTCAGCCCCAACGGCTCCGGCTCCGGCACCGTCTACAAGTCGGAGTTCGCCCGCGAAGGCACCAGTCCGCTGCTCAACGAGCACCCCTACAACGGCGCGGACGCCTACCTCAACGGCGGGCACGACGCCTACATCAACTGAACATCCGGCCAGGGAGGGCAGCACCCGCGTTAGTTCGCGGAGCTGCCCTCCCGGCACCCCTTGCAACCACGGTGAGCTCAACAGCTCGTACAGTACGCGTAACAGCGCGGCAAAGTCGCAGGCAGTATCGGACCTATCGGTTCATTTTAGCCTCCTTTACACCCCATTACCTACCATCGTTATTCTGTCCTCACACCAAGTTTTGAAACACTTCAAGATTTAGCATGAGCACGGTCCCGGGGCACTCATCCCCCAACCTCACGTACAAAATAAGAACGCTTATGCTAGAATGAATTTATGGTAGCGGATCTGCCGAACGCCATAAATTAACAACCGAAAGATTAACCAACCCACAAGAGAGTCTACTCTCCTCTGTGGGTTGTTTTTGTATGGGCGGAAAATATTATAAGTTATAACAATTTACAATATTCGACGCCTTGCTTTATTACCGGGTAGCCTAGTGGTCTAGGTGACAACGCGACAGTTGCCCGACGGTTCAACTCCGTCCCCGGTGAAAACCAAAAATAAAAAACGGTAAGAAATGGTAAGAGGCCCCATACAGGACCTCTGACAACGCGACACACTAAGTGTATCACGCCGCCGCCTAACACGCCCACCTTAGCGAAAAGGTCTGTTCAAGACGCCCATGCATCAGTTGAATTTATTTACACAAGATGTTAAAATATACATAACATCGAAAGTGTCTAAGCCGATGAAATATACCGTGAAGGACCTCAGGTCTGACTTCCCGGACGATGCTGCATGCCTCAAGTGGTTGGTCGAATGGCTGTACCCGGATGGCATCCGCTGCGTGTCCTGCGAAGAAATTACCAAGCACTACCCGATCAAAGGTCGGAAGGTCTTTTCGTGCGGCCGCTGCGGCCACCAGGTCAGCCCGACGGCCGGGACCATATTCCACAAATCCCGCACACCACTGACTGACTGGTTTTACGCCATATACCTGATGAGCACCAGCAAGTCCGGTATACCGGCGACGGCGATTCAGCGGCAACTCGGGGTGACGTACAAAACCGCCTGGCGCATGGGCCACCAGATCCGCAAAATGATGGACGCACCCGATGGTCTACTCAACGGCGAAGTGGAGGTCGACGAAACCTACGTGCACGCAAACGTGCATAAACGCAGTTCAGCAAAGCGACGGTACGGGCGGACTGGCCAACGCGCCGGGGAGATCGTTTTCGGTATGGTGCAGCGCGGTGGTGGCGTAAAGGTCTGGCATGTGCGCTCGACCGGTGTCCGGGTGCTGCAGCCGATTATCCGGCAGAACGTCAAATACGGTACGCTGATCCATTCCGACGGACACAAATCCTACACTACGCTGCCGCGCAGCGGTTACGAGCACCGCACTACCAACCACGCCACCGGCCAGTATTACACGGAGGACAGCTACACGCAGAATATCGAGAACGTCTGGTCGCATTTCAAGCGGGGTATCAAGGGAGTGTACCGTCACATCGGCCACGACTATGTGCAGGCGTACGCCAATGAGTTTGCTTGGCGGTATAGTAACCGGAACAGCTGGAACATGTTCTGGAAGTTACTTTGCTCTGTAGATAAAATCCCGTCAATGAAATAGCCTACTACGCAGCAAACGAGAACTGTTATATACTTTACAGTATGATAAGCCTGGGTTGTAATGGATAAGTCAAAAATAATCGGCCTAGTACAGAAAGAATTCTCTGGTCGTTTTCGGGTCATCGATAATACAGGCAACGACAAGAAGGTTGTTGCGGGACAGTTTCCCGACATAATTCTGATGCGGCCTGAGCCACCACCAAATAGCGACATTCTTTTTAATATGAAAATCGAGTCGGGCGATAGCCTACTCGATAATGTTCCTGAATGGCAAGCTCTTGGTAGTAGTTCAGGTGTTTTGTATATAATCGTTCCGGCTGACAAACTAGACACCGCTAAGAAGCTGGCTAGCGCGACTAATGTTCGCGCTAGGTTTGCATCGTACCAGGAGAACGGCAAGGGTGAGGGCTCGATACGTTATGAGTGATTTAGGGCTTGTCGTTACCGGTGCTGTCCTCGGAGCTACCTTAGCTATCGTTGGCGGTTATGTGGGAGATGAAGTTCGTGCATGGCGAGAGCGTGGCCGAGAGCGCAAGTCTATCAAAATCTGTATATCTGACGAGCTCCGTGACATTGAGGCTACAATCGACAGCATGCACCAGGTCTGGAACTCAGCTCAGCTCTTTCATCCTAGCTATGTTACCGACTTACTTGCAGGTACATCTGCGTATGACAATTTACGGCCACGTCTATTTTTAATTAAGGACAAAGATCTCCGAAAGGAGATCGGTGACTTTTATAAGAAGCTGAAGGATACTGCTCATAAAACCGAGGGGAAGATTGGTACGCTCGCACAAACAACAGAGGCAACCACTGAGCAAGCAGGTTTCGATGCATCATTCCAAGCGCTACATGGCGAAGCAAAGGCTCTTCGCTCAAAACTGGAATAGCACTTATTTCGTCTGTCTCTTGCGCACCACTTTTCGCAGCACACTCATAAACTCAGCCTTAGTAGGCTCAATCAGCTTTGCTGGTTTCTGTTTCTTCGTTGGCATTACACGCCCAACTGATCCTTAAGGCTATGGTAGCGGTTGTCAGCGATCTGGTCGTCCCAAGTGCCGTTAGCGCTTGCGCGTTTCACCCAGTCGATATGACCCGCGATAACAGCGTCTTTACCGCCGGTCGGCTCGTAGTTAATGTCCTGATCTATCTTCATGTTCAATAGACCTTCGACTGCAACTTGGAATTCAGTTTCATTCATATGTAGATAGTTTACCACTAGTACGGATTGTACGTCGGCACGTTCGACGCCTGCGCGCCCATCCATACCAGCCAGGCCACGCCGTACAGGATTATAAACAGTATGCTGATCGCCAGCAGGTGCTCGCCGAGCTTGCGGTCCAGTTTGTCGTCCTTGGTCATAAATACGATGCCGATCAGCAGGGCGATGCCCGGCAGCAGTAGTGCAAGTGCGGTGTAGGTACCGTACGATTCGTGCTGGTTAGCTTTTACTTTGGCTGATTCTTTGACGTCTGGCATCTTATTACCCCTGTTTTAGATATATAAAAAAGGACACCTATCTCTAGGTGTCTAAGCCAGCAGCGAATTTACATCCACTGAATTCGAAATAGGTGCCCTATCTCGGATATAAATTGTGACACTGCTAACTTAGACCTCATCAGTGTACCAAAGTGTGTACATATATGTACACGGATGTACACGCTTTTACCGTGAGGTTGGGGGATGAGTGCCGGTCCCGGCAATTGACAAATCATATTGATTATGGTAATATGTGTAAGCTTCGTTGAACGAGGTCTATTGCCTATGTTCCGAGGTACCTTACCAGAGTAGATGATGCTGCTATGGATTGACCCCAGTGGGCACCTCACAACAGGTGCTCGGCGGGGCCAACCCCTGGCAGCAACAAAGAATTTCGAGCGCACTAGGAGCTTTCATGGCTATCCGTATCGGTTCCATCGATCCCGACAAGCTCGTCCCGGAGATCCTGCATGCCTGCGGGGTTCCCGACCTTACTGTTGCGGACTTCATCGTCCGGGAAAGCGGGGCCACGCCGATGTATCGGTTCGTGGACCCGGATCTGATCACGCGCCTCTACGAAGCACTTCCGGTGGTACTGGGCATTACGCCCGAGAACACCGGCGGCGAACAGTCGCGGTCCAACGAGAACCATCCGCGCTACAACGACCTGATTCTTGCGGTCAATTACGCAAAGAAGGAAGAGGCGTACGTAGAGCTGATTGCCGTCGTGACCGAGTTTGGCCCCAATTGGGTCAATGCGTTCCGGAGGTCCGACGAGCCGATCCCGTGGAAGCAGATGCTGCTCCTGCGCCACTCCCAGCACTCAAGGGCTCTGGTGGCGACGGTCGTTGCCATCCTCCGCACGCTCAAGGTCGACATGACGGGCACTTCCGCCTAGCTAGTACCAACCCCTGGCAACGACAAGCATTTCATGACTACTAGGAGCTTCCATGACCATGCACGCCCCGATTCAAGCCGAGAACCTCGACAGAATCGTCGCTGAGACACTCCGTGTCTGCGACGCGTCCGAGCTCAAGCTCGAGGGCATCATCACCGCTGTCGGTTCGCCCATGTACGCCGGCATGAACAAGCCCGGGCACCAGCATTACCGCTTTACCAGCCCCGACCTGCTCATGCGTCTGTACAGGGCGCTGCCGGCGGTGCTGGAAGCGGCCCCGCAGGATGTCTCCGGCGATCTGTCCGGCGACCAGCCGGAGCTGGACGAAAACGCCCGGGTCTATCTGGACCTGATCGGCGCCGTCATGCCCCGCGATTTCGAACGACGCTTCGTCATGCGGGCGTTCCTCTCGTCCACGATGGGGCACACCTGGGATCACCGGTTGTACCGCGGCCAGTCTGGTCACACACGCGCCTTCCAGGCGCTGCTGATCGCCATCCTCCGCACGTGCAACGCTGACATGTCCAGTCCCATCTAAGTCGTGTGCCGCTTGCGGCGGCGAGGGCAGGGAAACCTGCGAAGATGCCGGCCTTTCATGGCCCGAATCTTCACCCTTGCCGCCGCACAGGCACCGTGCTCACCATATTCTCTGTGCATCATCTACTCTGCACAAACCAAGTTTTGAAAGCCTTCAAGATTTAGTCTGTGTCTATATTGCATAAAAAAGCCCCTGACACAGGGGTTGATACCAGGGCCGGGTTGCGGGGTACGGTGGGCTGCGATCGCAGCCCACCGGGTTGATTCCACCAGGGCAGTGGGGACTGCTCCTCGGTGGACGGCTTTTCCTTGCCGTTTACGGGGATGGGGGACATCGGTACTCCTTTTTCAGGCCATAAGCATCTCGACCAGAGCGTCTATGTCCATGTGGTTGCTCTCTTGTCCACTCGGCACCTGGAAGTACGTCAGACGCAAGAAGCGCAGGAGTGTGTCGCGGGCTATCCCGAAGACCGCAGCCTTATCCGGCGATGCCAGGCTCAGGCCGACGCATTCGCCGCCAGAGCTGCCACGCGGCCACACACGGACCATGCCGCTGCCGGTCGGTCGGTACATGCCCAGGGCCAGCATCTTACGCTCCAGGCACCAATGCTTGGCCTTCTGCTCGTCGGTAGGATCGTCGTCGAAAATCCATAAACCCACCGTGTACGGATCTTTCCGATTGTAACGGAGCGTTGCGGGTACCGGAATCACGATTGCGTCCGGATGTAGAAACATCAGCGCGGTCGGTACTTCGACATTCCTCGGTCGTAGCTTGTACACGTACGCCTCCCCAGGCTTGTGTGTCTGTTTCAAGAACATCTACACGATGTACACCTCTGGATCAGAGGATAAGTTTATTATGTTAATCACTAGTATGTTTGTCAATTTTTAGTGAAAATTTACTGCTTTGGCACCCGTGGTGTCTATATGCAGAGTCATTGACATACGAAGTATTTTATCGTACTATTTTACGTGCTTTGTTGAGCTGTGATGGGCTTACTGTCCGTGGCTCCAAGGCGCTTTGACAGAGTAGAGAAACTGTTATGCCTTGGCCTCCATGTGCAGTATGCATGTATGCATATGGAGGCCAAGACATGGCAGAAGTACAGGCACACAGGAGGATCTATGAGCGTCGAGACCGTCCCTGACGGCGCCGTAGCCACCCAGAATACCCGCAGTCTCAGCGACACGATCGCTACTGCGGTCATCCGAAAGTACGGTCTGGAGCACTGGCTGTTCGACAGCAACCTCTACCAAGGGGATGTCGGACGGCGATTCAACCAGAACAACTACCGGTGGGTTATTGGCGAGATCAGTTCGGCCGTCCAGGCTGCCGGTCTCACCGTCGAACAGGCGGTACAGGAGGTTTCCCCGACCCCTGTCGAGCTGAACACGATCGGCACGTATGAGCCATATGGCTTGCATGCGCGCAATTTGCTGGAAGGCACCGATACGCTCGAACCCAGCCTGGTTGTGCTGGTGCTGATCGTACGCAAGGTAGAAGCGGCATAACCGCCGCCGTCACCGCCTGAGCAGGGCACCTGATACGGACACCGTGGCTGCCACCGGCTCCGGAACCACGTTCAGGTGCCCTAAGGCACATGCTTCCATGCATCTTTCCTTGTCCCTGTTATCTCTACTCTGTCCTCAACCCAAGCACTGGAAGTATCCAGGTCTTAGTTTGGGGTTGGTATGGCTGTACTTTGTAAAAATAATGGTATAAAATACAGCCATAAACAAAACATAAAAACAATGACAGAACACACCAATAGTGTCACACAAGTAGCAGAAGCAGAAACCCCTCAAGAAGGAGGTGAGTACACTTGGCATAACGTTGCGCAGGACATGGAGGCGCAAAATTGGCCAGAGGACTTGCGTAGGCATGCTGCGCCCCATCTGGCCCGACACGGCGTGGCGCAGGTGGCTGAATTGAACGCTGCGATACCGAGTCCGATGCACGAGACCTATAATGCGGCTGCTATCTCGGAGCGCTCAGGAGATGACTCCGAGGCAATCACGAGTGCACTCGCTAAGGCGCAAAAGACCGTCATGTACGGCATCGGTATGGATGACCGGTTTCAGGAAAAATGCTCGAAACAAGGGGTTGATCCGTACGACGACATGGACAAGGCCAGCTATTGGAGTGTGCTTGCGGACTTCACTAAAGAACGGGTTGGTATGATGCGCGAAAAACGCGGGGAAAACGTACAGGTCAGCTCACTGGAATTGATGGCTGCTACGCCTCAATTCTTATTCGCACAGAATGCGCTCAACCGGAATGACTATAGCGAACTAAGCTTTGATGATGCAAAGAACATTGCGAGCGAGTTCAATGGCTTAATACGCCGATTTGCAGGCAACTATCCGCACACAAAAGCGCTTGAGCTGACAGCGGCTATGATAGGCGTAGGCAATGGTACCATAGAGAATGAAGCAGTACTTAAAGGTGCTAAGCAGTCACTAGATGGAGTGATAAAGGGCGCCCAGCACGAGCATGGTTTTAAGCAGATTGTGGAGGCGAGTGGGCATACATTTACAGAGGCTAATCGGGAGCAGGACCGGAGAGGTATCGACGGTACGATAGACGAAAACACTCCATGGCAGATATATGTTGACGTAAAGGCTTCACTGAGGGCGGTTCAGGAGTACGGGTCAGATAAGGGTTATGCGCTTCGGCCCGGGAGGCAGGTGATAATGTACTCGCTGCTGAAAGAAGAAGACTTTAAAGAGACGTTTGTTATTAGCCCTGCAATTGCCGAGCGAAAAGCAGAAGGTTTTAATCGGCAGCTTGCCGAAATCCATCAGCTACTCAAATAACTTGTTTAGCTCGATTTGATGTGGCATAATATATCGGCTATGTCCGAATTCCTGTCATATGAAGTTATAGAACCGCCCACAAGCGCCGGTGTGCGAGAACGTGCCCTTGCTGCACTGGCTCAAGAGCCAAGCGGTTTTCTGCAGCTGACGCTCTTAGGCCCGGAAAATGATATCTCTGCAGTGAAGTTCAAAGTACGGCAACTTGTCGATTCTGAGGAAAAAGGAATGCGTATCGGTGGTAAAAGCAGCCAGTTGGCATCTATTATCGTGGAAACATCGCTGGACCCTGAGCAGCCTGCAACTGCTCGCATGTCTTCAGAAACCTAATAGTTACTCAACGTACGGTGCATGAGGCCGTTTGCACCCGGCCGAACAATAAAATTATCTCGCCGCTTGTAATAGGGGTGGGGAACTGATATAATAGGCGGTAACGCCATCGATAAATCTCTAATACACGTAATTTTTTACAGATAGGAACCGAATGATCTCAACCGAGAAAAAGACTAAAGTCGTTACCGAGCTACAGGCTAGCAAAACTGACACCGGCAGCAGCGCCGTACAGGTCGGTATCTTTACTGAGCGCATCAAAGAGCTCACCGAGCACCTCAAGCGCAACAAGCACGACTTCATGGCTCGCCGTGGTCTGTTGCAGCTCGTCGGCAAGCGCAAGCGCCTGCTGCAGTACATCGCTGCCAAAGACGGTCAGGCCTACCTGGACCTTATCGCAAAGCTCGGCATCCGCCGCTAGTACATTGTGCGTAGACCGGTTGTCTCGAATTATCGAGGCAACAAGCTTGTGCACATTAATTAGTTCATTCTCACGTGGGTAGGGCCTCAGATATATTGCTCGCCTCTAGCACAAGACCGCAGCCATATATTTGCACTCCGCTCAGGGTGAAAATTAACAGAAAGATTTGGTAAACCAATGGGCCAAACCAGCAACAACGCAACAATCAACCCTTACGGCAAAGACATCATACGTGTTGAGACCGAGTTCTGCGGCAAGCCGCTGTCACTCGAGATCAACCGGTTGGGCTTCCGTACCACGGCCTCCGTCCTGGTGCGCTACGGCGAAACCGTCGTGCTCGGCACGGCTATGCTCGGCAATGTCATACCTGGCATGGACTACTTTCCACTCAGCATCGACTACGAAGAGAAATTCTACGCAGCCGGCAAAATAAGTGGCAGCAGGTTCATTAAGCGCGAAGGTAAGCCGAGTGACGAGGCGGTGCTGATCGGCCGACTTATCGACCGCCCGATCCGCCCCTTGTGGCCCAAAGGCTACCGCAACGAAGTGCAGGGTGTGGCCAGCGTGCTGAGCATGGACCCAAGCTTCCGCCCGGACATGATCGCGATGATCGCCATGAGTACGGCATTCATGCTCACCGGTGCGCCGTTCGACGGTCCGGTGGCCGGTGTGCGCGTGGGCATTGATGCCGACGGCAACTACCAGGCGTTCATGAGCGCCGCCGAGCTTGCCGAGAGCAAGCTCGACCTGGTGGTGGCTGGTACCGATGGCAAGGTGATGATGGTGGAAGCCGGAGCACACGAAGCCACCGAAGACGAAGTGATTGGAGCTATGGAATTTGCCGTGGAGGCTATCAAACCAGCGTTGGCACTCCAACAGGAGCTCGTCGCCAAAGTCGGCGTGACTGCACAGGAATACACACTCGACCTGCCAAACGAAGAAGTGCAGCGCGAAGTGGACGTATGGGTAGAAGGCAAGCTAGGCGAAGACCTGCGTGCGCCATACCCCGAGCGCAACGAAGTCGTGTCCACGCTCAAAAAGCAGATGCACGACGAATTCGCCGGCAAAATCGGAGAAGACGAATACAAAGCCTTACGCGGTGAATACGACGAAGCATTGCAGCTGGCTATCCACCGGGATGTCCGCAAGGGCATCGTGGAAGCAGGCATCCGCCCGGACGGCCGCAAGCTGGATGAGATCCGTCCGTTATCCAGTGAAACCGGCTTGTTGCCTCGCGCGCACGGCAGCAGCTTGTTTACCCGCGGTATGACGCAGGCCCTGAACATCGTGACGCTGGCACCGCTCAGCTATGCACAGATGGTCGACACCATGGAAGTCAGCGACGGTGAACGCCGCTACATGCACCACTACAACGCTCCCGGCTACACCGTGGGTGAGGTCCGTCGTTTGGGTAGTCCGGGTCGCCGCGAAATCGGCCATGGCTACCTGGCAGAGCGTGCATTGACCGCCGTTATGCCTACCGAGGCAGAATTCCCCTACGCCGTACGTTCTGTAACCGAAATCATGAGCCAGAACGGCTCAACCAGCATGGCTGCGACCTGCAGCAGCTGTTTGGCACTTATGGACGCCGGTGTGCCGCTCAAGGCTCCTGTGAGTGGTATCGCTATGGGCCTGATGGTCGATGGTGACAAATTCTACGTGCTGAGTGACATCGCTGACGCCGAAGACTTCGCAGGCGATATGGACTTCAAGGTGACCGGCACCTCCGAGGGTATTACCGCACTCCAGATGGACATGAAAGTACACGGCTTGCCGGTCAGTACGCTCAAGACCGCTCTGGAACAGGGTAAGCAGGGCCGCGCAGAAATATTGCAGCACATGATCGGCACGCTGGCCGAGCCACGCACCGAACTCAGCGAGTATGCGCCGCGCGTGGAAAGCATTACTATCAACCCGGACAAGATCCGCGAAGTCATCGGCAAGGGCGGCGAAACCATCCAGAAGATCACCGCCGAAACTGAAACCCAGATCGACATCAAAGATGACGGTACCATCATGATCAGCAGCCCCGATAAGACGCACATCGATGCGGCCATCCAGTGGATCAAGGGCATCACCGAAGACCCAGAAGTTGGTGGCATCTACTACGACCGTCCAGTGGTAAGCGTGCTCGACTTCGGCGCATTCGTGCAGATTCTGCCAGGCAAAGACGGCCTGGTGCATGTATCCGAAATCAGCGACGAACGGGTCGAAAAGACCAGCGACGTGCTGAAAGAAGGTGATAAGGTCACCGTAAAACTGGTAGCCATCGACGACCGTGGCCGCTTGCAGCTCAGCATGAAAGCTGCTGCCCGCGAACTGGCCGACAAAGGCAAGAAAGACAACTAAAAACACCATGGAACGTGACCCGTCACCACTTGATCCATACGCCTGGGCAGTTGAATTTGCTCAGGCGGAGGCAGCTGGCGATCCCGAGGTAGATGCTTGGGT
>Ga0247778_1001246_pt1 | contig 12240 bp, 11 predicted proteins | sample UWRJL049202B5_FD_179939 | JGI IMG/M metagenome (GOLD analysis project Ga0247778, IMG submission 179939) | Plant litter microbial communities from Arlington Agricultural Research Station in Wisconsin, United States - UWRJ-L049-202B-5 | ecosystem: Environmental > Terrestrial > Plant litter >... | reverse complement strand
TTTGTTTTTTTAGTTAAGGGGTACCGATGCTATTTTTTCTTCCCTTGATTCCTAGGGGCATCAATGTTATTTTGTCTTCCCTCTGTGCGAGCTCTTTCGATTGTCTCCTTATTTTTGATTGCTTTTTGCTTATTTTAATACATAGAGCCATTAAGTTTAAAAGCGAGGATAACCCGTGGAATTGAATAGCGGAGAGATATGGTTGGTTGTTTTTATTGCCATGTTGTGCCGCTTGTTTTGTGAATAGCTTCGTAACCCACTTTCCTCGCCGACCGCAAGACTTAAGATTGAACTTGCCCAGGCACTTGGCACAGTACCCAGGTATTCACTCTCTTCTCGTACATCTCTGAATTCTGGCTTAAAGTTCAAAGACAGCTTGAAAAGGTAGTAAAGTCATTGCGAAAAAGATGTAAGTACAATCATTTATACAGACATTCACAGAATCTCAACAGGCTCATCCGTCAAATGCGCTGCATCTACAACCCTTTGCGCTTTCCATTCCCTACCGTCAGCGACCTCAATATCTGCCACAGCCACCAAAGCGTCTCCCGTGGTTTGCTCTTAGAATACTCTACGCCCTTGTCCCCCACATCAGCCATCGCAAGGGCAGCTTCAGACGCCGGCCCTGGAAACTTCTCTCTCAGATAGCCGGCAATCATCTCTTGACCATTAGTAATTCCTCCTACATCTCATTAGCACCACTAACTCCAGCCCAGCATCAACACCATTAACTCACCACTACTCCAAACATTCCCATCACACACCCACCTCCTCCCCTCATCCCACTCAGTCTCAGGAAACCTCTTCCTCAACACGCCTAGCAACCCCCTTGGCCCGCTCGCCTTCCTTCCCTTCAAAATCCCACTCTCAGCAAGCAAAAAGCAACCCGTACATACACTCAACACATCCGTCTCCTTACACGCCGCATGACCTCTGACAAACGCCAGCTCTTCTTCGCCGAAGACCTGATCCGGTGCTGGACCCGGCACGAGAACAATGTCGAGAAGACCGGGTTGGACGAAAGGGGATTGCGTTGTAGCTGTTGTTTTTAGGGTTGCGGATGCTGTGAGGGTTATGTCGGTGCCGGAGGTGGGGAGAGTTATGTAGTGGACTGAGAGGATCAGTGAATTGATTTATTGGGGAGGGGGGGGGGGGGGTAGCAGTACTCTCGCAGGGAGTTCCGAGGGAGATTATGGATGGTGGTAGACTGCATACTGTGAGATATTCGGGGGTTTGCATGTAGAAGAGGTCTATGGGTGATAGGTCTAGGAGCTGGACATGGTGGGGCATGAAGACGCCGATGCGGAGCGGTTTGGGGGTTACCATGGTTGAAACGCTGGAAATAATTTAGGGAATTGTTGGAAATGGGAGATTGAAATGAGAAGGAGTCGAGAATTACACAAGGGAACATTGCTACTTTTATCTGTTGTTGTGCCGGATGTGGATGTGGATGTGGATGTAACCGGATGTACGGGTTTACAGGGAGGTAAGTCAGTAAATAACTTTGGACTCCGAATTTGAGGAGGACTTGGCACGAAAGCTGATAGTATCCTCTTTTAGCCTCATCATTTGTCCGACCAGTTTTTAAATGAGGCGTGGGAAATTTTTGGAAGCCAACAAGCCTGCGTCGGCTCGTCCACCCCCTCGCGTATTTTCCACCGGATTTCTCACCTAAGGATTGTATTCTCGTAGATTATAGAAACATTCCACCCTTGGAGGAAGGAAATCACCTGTAGAAGACGAGACTGGCGCCCTTGATCAGGGAAGAAACTGTTGCATACACTGCCAAACTCAAAGACTCTTTCTCCTCATACCAGAATCATTTAGAACGATGTTCTGGTCTCAAAGCTCGGAATTATGTGTAAGTCGTTCATTAAGCTATTTGAAGCCAGTTTGAAAACAATAGGGGTATATAACGTCAACCGGAACCACCAGAACCCAAGGCCGTCATCTCATCCAACTTGCTATCTTCCATCCAATCATTTGTCCTCTCGTTACTCAATAACTCTTATTAGTGCAAATATCCCTCCAGGGAATTTTTGTCAATCCATTCGGGATGTTCAAGCCCCTCGCTGTCCAAGTCGAAATACTCGTCTCGAAAATCCAAGCCAAGACCGCCTTTACCCAATGCTTCTTCTTCCCCCACACTGCCGCCTCAGCTACAGTTGCTATCCCGTTGAGAATAAAGAAGGCACAGATCCGGGTCAATTCTTGCCCATTGAGAATGGGAGCTAATGCGTAGGCGTGGAAGATTGCCATGAGTGTGAAGACTCCAATAACACCCAGTGAACGTGCGATGACAACGGGAACACCGTATTTTGGAAGGCCGTATCGGATGGGTTGGTACGCTAGCGATGTGCATGGAGAGGTGAAGGCATTGTGCCATGTTTCGGACCTCGGATGGAGTTAGTACAACTATTAAGTTTCGACACTGTGAGGAATGACAAGACTAACCAGAACCCTGAAAGACTATCTGCCAGATACAGCGGGCCAAAAAGCGCTGGGCTACTCTTATAACGTAACAAAAGCTGTAGACTTGTCCAGATAATATATATTGCCAATTGTATCTCAAAGGCAAGTACTGTTGGAATGTTCTGCGGAAGTGATTGCAAAAGAGCAAATATCCCAATATGAACACCGAGCTGCAATGGCTCACTGAAATTCTCCTGATTTTTCGGTACGCGAATATGGTTCGGGGTGAACGACTCGTACCGAAGTTCAGTCATAACGATCAGGGGCAAAAGCCAATCGGGAGGCCACTTTCCAGCACTATAGGTAGGCAACGACTTCCTGCGTGCCCAAATATCGAGGAGTTTCATCGTTCCAATCGCAACTGAACCTTGTTAGCAGAAATCTAGAGATGCATAAGCTGGATCGTACTGGCAAAGTTTTGCAGACATCTCGCAGGCCCGCATGATATAGGCGCAACCCATGGCGAGAGCCAAAACGTCCCAATTGAAAGAAATGTCAGGAATTCGTAGACTCTGTACAACCCTTTGGTATGGAAGTAGATTGAGAAGTAGAGGAGTTCGGTTGGGATCAGAAGGAACGCCGTTGCTCTAACCAATTCGTGGCCGAGCTGGTTATAAACAGTTGGGATATCTGCCAGAGAAATTGGAGGATAAGTGATATTCATACTGATGGTCCTGAATGGCGTTGCAATAGTCTGGAGCAGTGTTGGTGTCGGTTGTTGGTCAGATTCTTGTAATTATTCTGCCTGGCAATGTCTGTACGGCAGGGAAGCAGCTATTCGCTCGCAGTCAGCGAGCGATATTGCCGAGTCGCTCGCCGACCGTCGTACGTTGATCTTTCACTATTATCGTGAATTTTGGGCGAAACTTCGTGATCTCTCAGCCTCCCCCGGATCGCTCGGAAGGCTGAACAAAAAAGCTTGACCGACGTCACAACGGAGCTATCTCCGAGCCTGCTGATCGATGTTGACCACCACGGAGTGGCCTTGTTCGTCTCCGGAGGTATAAGAAGTAAATTGGAAGAATCAAAGGAAGTTTGAATCGAAGATGAGAACGACCATGTGATGCTCGCTGCGGTAATCACTTCATGGTGGGTGGCTAATCCTTGAAATGGTAAGGTTCGGGCTATTTTTTTCGGTAGCCTCGTTGACTTGTCAGCATCCAAAACCCGCTGAATAATGCTATAATGCATGCCAATATTAAATGCCGTGAGCCCGATACTGTGTGGGGAATAGTACTGTCAAGCAAATGAAGATTGCAGCATATCTGAGAAGAATTGCTCTGGATCAAAGCCCTTCCGGGAGACTCGTATGAACTTTTGAGAACAAGATTGACTGTTTTACAAACGTATCATATGTACTATTGGATAGTTATTATTTGCATTACACTCTTTCCGCTCTTTTGAGGGCGTCTAACCAATATCAGCCCATGAACAAGAGACCCTAGAGCCTCCTTTCGCCCTTATGCTTCTAAAGAACTCCAGAGATGCTCCTTCCCCCAACGCCATGTTCATCCCATTCTCATATACACGTTGACCATCTAATAAAACAGACGTACGGAAAAATTTGAAGGCGAATAAAAGTATTATACAAATAATCAAAATTTCGGCGATTATCTCGCTCTGTGGGAGCGATGTCCCCGATCTCTGCCCTTCTTCCGGTCTTTCGGGATCTCTACTGGAGTATCCTTGAGCTCGGCAGTCATGAACTTTAGCATGTAATCATCAGTAGACTCAACCCGTCCGCCCCAGGCATTGAGCTCCTCTTCTTCTTCGACCTCCATTTCATCCTCAACCGCAGGTGTCTCATCAGGAACAGTCATTTCTGCGTCATCGCGTGGGGTCCCTGCAGCGGCAGGCGTTGCAGAGGCAGTGACAGCATTCTCGTCGAAATCGGCTGCGTCTGTTTGCTCAACTTCGCGTTCGGCGACTTTTGCGGCCACAACATCTTCTCGATCCTCCACCTGCGCGAGTACTCGCTGCACATTTTTGCCATCATCTGGTCCACCCAAGACTCTGTCCATAGCGGCGCTGGCAGCCGCGTCGCCATCCAGGAGTGAGGAGTCTTCACCGAGGACATCTTGGACAGACAATTTGTTGAAGTAATCAGTCGTAAACTCTCCTTCCTGAATAACAACATCATCGAGCATACGCTTTTGATTGGCCTTCCGCAAAATGTTCGCTTCAATGGTATGTTCTGAGACTAAGCGGTAAATATGAACGTCTCGAGTTTGACCGATACGATGGCATCGATCTTGGCATTGCTTATCCATGGCCGGATTCCAGTCAAGATCATAAAAGATGACAGTGTCGGCGCCAGTCAGGTTGATACCCAGACCTCCAGATCGACTGGACAGAATGAATGCGAGGATGCGTGTGTCATTGTTGAAGCGATCGGTGAGGATCTGGCGCTGCTCGATCTTCGTGCTACCGTCCAGACGAAGGTATTTGTGACCATGAATGTTGAGAAATTGCTCAAGAATATCCAACACTTTGGTCATCTGGGTGAAAATAAGTGCTCTATGACCTCCAGCCTGAAGCTTGCGAAGGAGTTTGGCCAGCGTCTGCAATTTACCGCAATCGTATTGGAGCAAGCGTTTATCTGGGAATTGAATGGACAGTCGCATTCGCGCCTCATGAAATGGATCCTTGGTGGACTTATCAATAGCAGCTTGCATGGTGCTTGCGCCTCTGTGTGTGAGGGCTAGGGATGTCATGTCTCTTGCCACCACTGGAGGAGTCACGCAAGCGAACTTCTGGATAGTGGTGTTCAATGCTTCTGATCTTAGAGCGAGGGTGGGCACCATCGAAATGAGAGTCGGGGAGGTGTTTTCCAACCATGTGAGCATCTGGCTGCGGCGCTGCGGCTTCGGTCGTAGAGGACGTTCATTAACACCTATCGTGAGCATGTTCAATAGCTGTTTTCCGTATATAGGTTTCTGCTGTCTTCGCAATGCGTTGAGGTAGACACAGTGCTGTAGTTCCTCGAAGCGGCCCCACCTAGAAGCACTTTCCAGATATATCAAATTTGATTTAGCAGTCGACGGGTCAAGATTCGTGTAAGCGTTTTGCGCTCTATTCCGCTGGCTTTCGCGCATATCCATTAATACGCGTTGAGCACTTAGCATGGCACTCCGAGCAGTGACAGCTCCAGATAAACGCTCGTGCTTCGTCGGGACCAGGTTAAGAAACTCTAGGCTTGCCTTACTCATGGGATCTTCCCTGAGCAAACGCCTTCGTACGAGAAGCTCTTTAATCTCAAAGTCTGCAACAGCTGATTTTTCCATGGGGAAAGAAGTCATGATAGGTCGATCCAGGAACAGATCAGGATGATTACACACTTTTCTAAGTTGCATCAAGCAGTTGATGATGGATAGGTAGTTGCCAGAAGCAAGAGTGCCCCTGGTATCCTCTCGACTCAGAAAGCTATCGTATAACTCTCGTTGTCTTTTGGAAAGTCGGCAGAACTCCACATGCTCGTACTTTGCCGGCATTTGCTTTTCCACGTCTGCCTTCAACCTCCTCAACAAGTACGGTCGAAGGACTTTATGAAGCTTGCTGATGATACCTTTGGCCTCGGTATCCATTTGATCCCGGCCATGCTCAAGGATCTGCTCAGATGGCTTTTTGAACCACTCCTGAAACTCTCTTAAGTTCGCAAATCCGCCAATATTTTGCTCTGTACCATCTGCTGGCATCAGGAAATAGAGCAGAGACCACAGTTCAGTAAGATTATTCTGAAGGGGAGTTCCGGTTAGAAGGAGCCGTGCTCGAGTGTTGAAGGTCAGCATAGCTTGCCATCGTTGCGACTGAAAATTCTTGATATTGTGCGCTTCGTCGAGAATCATATAATGCCAACGCCGACGCTTGAATACTTGTACGTCTCGAAGGACAATCTGATAAGATGTAATGCAGACATTCCACTTGTCTTCCGTTTTCCAACCTAATCGTTTCCGCTTGCGCTCCTCCTGGGTACCATAGTAAGTCAAGATTTTGAATCCTGGACACCATTTCTTGAATTCCATTTCCCAGTTCAAAATGACACTGGTGGGAACAATAACAAGATGAGGTCCCCAGACCTCGTGCTCACAGGCAAGATGGGCCAATAATGCGATGGTTTGTATTGTTTTACCCAAACCCATCTCGTCGGCCAAGATACCGTTTGTGTTATTTGCATAAAGACCTGCGAGCCAGTCTAGGCCATGATGTTGATATTCTCTGAGAGTGCCCCGTAAAAGGAAGGGTATTGGAGTTTTCAGGTTTGATGCAGGCTGTGGCGTACTGCTTTGAGTAACTTGGCGGCTACTTTGATGGAGCTCAACTGAGGATGCAGAGTCTATCTCAGAAGGTCTTGTTTCTGTAGTTCTTGGAGTCGGCTGACTGCTGCGATCGGGACTTGGAGCTGTCACCTCAGGTGCCTGCGCGACAACCTCCAGGTTCTCGGTATCATCTACGCCATTTGGCGGGTGATTTTCAACCTTCTCCTCCTCCATAAGTTCCTGTGGAGCTGAGTCTGGGACTAGAGACATCTCGTCTTCGTCAACATCTGCCTCACCAACAAGGGGCGCATCCACCTCCATCGCCTTCAGATCTGAAGGGGCTAAGAAACCAAGAAGGCTGCTTCCTCCGACATCGTCACTACCTTCATCATCACTGTCTTCGTCTTCGTCTTCGTCACTGTCAGGTTCTTCATCACTGGATCCCATATCGTCGTCCATATCAATCGATTCATCGCTGTCGTCAAATGTGTCTTCTAAAGCTGGTCTTTCAACCGCATCAGACTCAGGAGCATCCGGCATCTCCTCATCATCTATCTGAGGCAAACTTGGCAAAGCTGAATATTTCTCTTGAAGCTGCTCCTGAGTCAGGTGCTCATCCTCAGCCGCTTCCTGGGAACCTTGCTCCTCATCCGCCTCCGACTCACTTGAAGACATATTACTTTCTCCGTCTTCAGACGCGGAGGGGGGTTGGTGATCCGGATTTTCTTCTCCATCAGAAGGATCGCTTTCATTCTCACTCTCATCGTCGTCGGTGAAAATCTCCGAGTCTACACGGGCTGTCCGAGCCTGTAGCTTCTGTGTTGATAAGTCTACAGCTTCATTTAGGGCTTTGCGAACACGAGCTTGCTCTTGTGCTTCCCACTCCACCAATCGTCTGCGATTAATCTCGGCTCGAACATTTCCCCACGTGGCTTGAAGAGTCTTGACCAAGACCTTATATCGAAGCTCAGTCGCTTTTGCTTGCTCAGCCTCCAGTTGCTCCTGCGACTTGGGTTGTCTCCGATACCATTCGTCTTTACAAGCTTCTGCAAGTCTCTTTGCTGCTGCTCGATGCTTCCTCTGCTCCATCAACATCAATCTTCGAAATTCGATAGCCGCCCTGTTCAGATGATCCTGATGGCCATACTGCTGAGGAATAAAATCAGACTCAGGGGGCTCGAAAGCAGAGCAAGTCCCGAGGCTTAGCAAACCTCCAGGCTTACTAGCTTCCTCCATCCGCAGGATAAGCTGCGCGTCTTGAACAACTCCCTGGTCTGTATAGTCTGGATCATCTTCAGGACCCAGGAGTCCCCCATCTTCAATAGGTATATGTGCTGCAGATTCAATATAGTCTTCTAATGTCGGATACTGTTTTGGTCGTGGTAGAACAAGGCCAGGATGTGTGAATGGCAACGATGCAGGTTTGACTCGGAACTTGATCCTCGACAGCTGTGTCTTCGGGCTGAAGCCCAAAGAGTCCTCCGACTTTAGTGAACTAGGCCCTGCCTCTTCATCTTGAGTTATCTCGCCTACCCGTCCTGAGCGCCTCTTCTTGTCTGGTCGAGCCTGTGCAGGGACAGATTGCGGATTCCTCGGCGTCGACGACTTTTTGTGGGATCGAACGGGGGTCGATATTGCTTCACTGGGCATAGACTTTCGATGGGAGCGTTTTGGAGATTCGAGGGGTTTCGAGGGGGACTGCTGGGCATGTTGAGATGAAGGGGCGGTTGAGACCGACTTCCTGGCACCCTTTTGTAGACTAGCCGCTGGATCTCGAGCTTGTAGTGATCCATTCGTGTTTGCTTGTTTGCTTTTTGCAGATACAGTTTTTTGGACCGCGCCTCGTGTCTGGCGCTTGTCCGACGGCGGCTGCAGTTCGAGAGGTATCGCATTTACTCTTCCTGACTTCCTCTTGCCATCCTGAGTGAAGGAAGTTGGCCCTTCTGCTACGACTCTTTTCCAAGGAGGGGACTCGGGCTTTCGTCGTGGATTCGGTAAGGTCTCGCTGACTCGACGTTTCTTATTTGGAGGGCCCTCCTCGTCTTCGGCCTTCTCGCTGTGGTGGCCATTTGTCTGCGGAACCTCATCTTCGGGGGGAAGTATGTCTGCGCGCAAATGTATTAGTTATCTGATTAGTAGCAATTTGGAGGAAAGGGTACCGACCAAAATGTGCTTGGGTGTCTTGCGCATCTGACGCGCTCTGTGTCATGACTTCTGAGAGAGGGGCCAGGCACTACCGTGATCTTGGTGAACTTAACATTTGAGGGGATGCAATCAACTTCGGTAGATGCGCAATCTTTCAAATATCTCTGCTGCAAAGTTTGCGCATGTCCAGAGGTTTGTTGCGCCGGCTGTTGACAAAAAGGTGCAAATCAACATAAATACCTAGAAAATTGACCGCGTAAAAGCGCCTCCCCAGAAGAAGAAGAGGATCCGCCGTAAGCGAACACTAGCGCGAGATGAGTTGACCTCGTTGACGATGCAAGCTCCCATGACAGGCTCGATTTAGAACATTGCAAACCCTCGAAACCAAGGTCCGCCTCTTTGAAAGTGAGAATTCCGGCTATTTAAAGGTCCTAATTCTGGTGGCAGATGCTCTCCCGTCGAATTGCGACCGCACGCGCCTTTCGAGCGGCTGTGCCGGTTGCTCGAGGAGCAGTCTTTGGTCAACAACGAAGTGCCCAAACAGCATCTTACGAGTATCCTGAGATGGTGCGTGGATTGACTCCTTCACTGCAGACCTCTATACAATCACATCTGAGCTGATACTAATACTATGAGATAAAGACCGCAGCTGAAGACCCAGGAATGGTAATCCAAGCCGGCCCCACCCCTCTCCTAGCCATTGACTGACAATTGACAGAACGGCGGATACATCAACCCTCCTCGCGTCAAACGTCAATTCCGAGATCCACATGCCGACTGGTGGGACAAGCAGGAGCGTCGAAACTATGGGGAACCGGTTCACGAGGACAATGATATTCTAGGAATGTTCTCACCGGAGGAGTATACACACGTCAAGCCAGGAAAGGGCGCCTTCCAGATTGGCTGCTTTGTTGCGGCTGTATTTGGTCTCTGCGGCGTAGTGTCTTTGTATTACCCAGACCGGCCATCGGCGCCAAGGGAATTCGAAGGGGGACTCGAGCGGGAATTGGGTGGCCCAAATGCAGTACGGGTACGTCCAACATTCTCGCATTGACTTAGTAAATTACTAATTTATTTAGGCACGGATGACTGGAGATGAATAGAGAGACGTGCAGGCAAATTTGTACATAAGGAGTTTGGTGAAACACAAATAGCATATTCGATGATGCATACCTCGACATGAGCACATTGAAGGACAAGTTTCTTAGACCAAGCATGTGTCTACCTTTTTATTCATCGCCGCAGGTCTTTTCTGATGTTCACTGTGAAGCGACAGTATTCCTGCTTCTTTTGAGTTCTAACTCATATGCGCGATCTGAAGTCTTGAAAGCAGGCATCGTTCTATAAGTAAGCGCGACACTCAATGCAGCAGAAAGCAAACCGTAGATTATTTCATTGTATCGTTCTTGCTTTAATTAAAGGTATCCTCCGAAGGAGCGATGAAATCGTTGTGGCCGGGTGGCCCCTTCCCTTTCTCGTCCGTACCTGCGCAGGTCTTGCCTTCTCGGAAGTCATCACTGCTACCTCATCTCCTCAAACTTGCCGCAACCCAATCCCCTCTCCAATCCAACAATAGATTCCCAATTCGACTTGTCGGAGGCTTCGCATCGTGTCTGAATTAATACTTTATTTGCAAAGAAGGGGGCCTTGTATCTGCTGAAGGATACATCATGCGGTACCAGAACTGGGACGTCTTAGTCTTCCCAGATCAATCCAAGATTCCCTTACAGGAGTTCAAGACCGCCTGCCAAGTGATTCAAGACCAAGGTATGCAGCCTGCTTCCCATTTCCGCATCATATACTGACAGTGAAAAGAAACCCACTTCTCTCAGGTCAATGCACACCTGCTTCCAACTGTTACCTGTTTCATCCCAGGTCTTCCTGTCAACGCTCCATTCCGTATCTCTATACATTCCTGGCAAAATCCTGAGATCAGCAGATATGTGGAGAATCTCAAGAAATCATCGGACAATATCCTGTTTGAAGCACGTGTTTTCGCCGATGGCAGGCTCGTGGGGTAATCTTCCAAACGATTCCCTTCAAAACTATGCATACATGTTGACTTATCTTGACTTAGATCGAAATGGTTTTCCCAAGTTGGACCATGGCCTACCGTCGTTGATTCAAGCATCGGTATCTATACCACCCTGCCGAGTTTTCATATCAACTGCTAATTCATTCCAGATCTCGATAAACAGGGCGAATTCGAGAAACTAAAGTTTCCTGCTTTCCACAGAGAACTTCTCTCTCAAAGCTATTGGAATGCTGGGGATGATCTCGGCCGCATCAAAGTAATTATCTCTGAGGGTTTCTCCCGGGATAACATGACTTACCCCTTCGAACGTGTCAAGAACATTGTATCTTTCTCATTTCAGCATGCGCCACTCGGTATGTATCGATCCTGTTATCTCGGTCTTCAATCTTTTCTCCCTCGTCGTGTTCAACAAGAGGACAGAAGCTCATTTTATCTGTAGACGTACTTGAAAGTTCTTCTATTGCATGGCCAAACGCGTCCATGTGGCGACAGGTATCTCTTGTTGCTCCATATTTACCCCCGCAGTTTTCTCCTAGGCAAACTCCTGATATCATTGACGCTCACTCACATTCTCCTCGCCATACAAATATGCGCCCAAAACCAGCTGCGTCGAGTTCTAACATTGGTTCCATGCTCCCACCTCCTCAACCTAAACCTCAGAGGCAAGCAGCAGCATTTGACCCTTTCACCGAGCCTCATAATCCATCATTCAGCGGTTGGCGTAAACCCTCTTCCGACATCTCCATGCCAGACTATACGAGCTCGAATTCTGGGGGTGCCAGCCGAAATATCACCGATCCAATGATAATGACCGAGAAGCACGACCGTCGATTTGGATCTCTGCAAATGCCTGGCGCCTACGATTCCTTATGTGAGGCTCTGATGCAACCCTCTGCGCCGGACAATACTCCTCAGAATGAAGTTGAGACGCCTGTAGTGGCGCACGATCCAATGGTAGTAGGAGAAGCACAACCTTCTATGAAAATGGAGGCAAACCCTATCGTTGGTAAGTTTCGAATCAACGGTTGAGACATGGATGGCTGACCATAGTAGCGGGACCTAAGCCTACACGTAGTGAAGCATTAATTGCGGGTAGCATCAGGGGCAGAAAAGAGCATGTCCAACCTTCGCCGCTCACAGAGAATATAAACACGGCCGGAAAAGAAGAGATTTCTCGCAAGACTTCTCTTCAAATCACAATGGAAATCAACGGCGGCAATAAGAGACAGCGTGTGATTACTCCGGCAGCTTCCAAGGTCATCGACGATGAAGATGAGCCAAGATCGTCTCCATCGCTTAGAAAAATGTCTGAGAGAAGCACTAAGCAAGATC
>Ga0247778_1001244_pt1 | contig 12268 bp, 8 predicted proteins | sample UWRJL049202B5_FD_179939 | JGI IMG/M metagenome (GOLD analysis project Ga0247778, IMG submission 179939) | Plant litter microbial communities from Arlington Agricultural Research Station in Wisconsin, United States - UWRJ-L049-202B-5 | ecosystem: Environmental > Terrestrial > Plant litter >... | reverse complement strand
CATGTTCTGATAGGCGCCGTGGATGAGATCACGGACACCAGCCACCTCCTCTTACAACGCATGGGCCTGTACCGGCAGGGAACCATCGCCGGCGAAGGGGCCGCCTTCTTCTTATTAACCGGCCAGCCCTCTCCAACGGATCATGCCAGACTGGAGGCTATCACTACTTTCTATAACCCCGACGGGCCGACAGCAATAGCGCAATCCATTTCCTCTTTTTTGGCATCCCGGTCCATCGATACCCGGGATATCGACCTGGTCATAACCGGCAGGAACGGCGATGATAAAAATGACCGGGTATACGATCAGTTACAGCAATCCGTACTGAAAGGTCCTTCGCAGGTCAATTACAAACACCTCTGCGGTGAATATCCTACCTCTACCGGCTTTGCCTTGTGGATGGCGGCTACCATCCTCCAAACAACCCAGATGCCGGCAGTCCGCAGGATATTGATCTACAATAATTATCACAAGTACCATTCTTTATTATTAGTTGCAGCATGCTGACATTCAGAAATACCAATATCTTTTTTTCTGTCCTGCTAATCACGCTGATCACGCTGGATCTCTTTTACAGAATCTCCTTCTTTGTCTATCCGCTGCTGTTGTTTGCCTATTCAGGGATCCTTTTTTATGGGTGCTATTTTGTGCATTCCAATTTCTTTTTACCCGTCATTTGTTCGGGCCCCACTGTAAAAAAACAAATTGCCCTGAGTTTTGACGATGGCCCGGCAATTGCATATACCCCTGAGATTGTAGGCATCTTACGGGAAGAGAGGGTGGAGGCTGCCTTTTTTTGCATTGGCAGCCGGATAGCCGGCAACGAAGCCATTTTCAGGCAAATACATGAAGAAGGACATATCATCGGTAACCATAGCTTCTCTCATCATTTCTGGTTCGATATGTACTCATCCCGAAAAATGCTGGCCGACCTCAAAATGATGGATAGCGCCATGGAAAAAGCAGCCGGACTGCAGCCAAAGTTCTTCAGGCCGCCTTATGGCGTGACAAACCCCAATCTCAGGAGGGCAATTATCGCAGGCGGATACACGCCTATCGGCTGGAATATAAGATCGCTGGATACGGTGATCAACAACGAAAAGAAGTTATTGAAAAGGATCAATAACTCCCTGCAACCCGGCGCCATTATCCTTTTTCACGATACCAGTGAGACCACCCTGGCCATCCTGCCCAGGTTCCTCCGGGAGGTAAAGGCCAGCGGATACGAAATAGTCAGATTAGACAAAATGCTAAATTTACAGGCATATGCATAGATTATTCTTCATACTGCTCCTGATCAGCGGCGGGATCTCTTCGAGGGCCCAGTATCCCGGGTATACTCCGTTAACGGATCTTTCGAAGTTCAAAGAGCTTTTTTCGCAAGAAGCGCAAAAGGTCAACAGTATTCGCAGCGATTTTATCCAGGAAAAGAACCTCAGCATGCTGTCGGAAAAGATCACCTCAAAGGGAAAATTCTGGTTCAAAAAAGACAGCCGCGTCCGAATGGAATACACCCAGCCTTTCCAATACCTGATGATCATCAATAAAGATAAGGTCTTTGTAAAGGATGGGCAGAAACAGAATACGATCTCTACCCGGTCAAACAAGCTCTTTCAACAAATCAACAGAATCACGGTCGATTGCGTGCAGGGAAAGGTCCTCAGCAATCCTGATTTTAAAACCAGGGTCTTTGAGAACAAAAATGCCTACCTGGTGGAATTGTCCCCCCTGTCAAAAAACCTTGCAGCGTTCTTTAAGACGATCGTCGTCACCGTGGAAAAAAAGGATTACTCGGTGACCCATATTGAAATGAATGAAAATTCAGGCGATAATACCATGATTCATTTTATTAATAAAGAAATGAATACCCCCCTTCCAGATGCGCTATTTACTATTAATTAGTTGTCTGATCATCCATGCTGGCTGTACGTCAGTCTATAAAGACCTGCAGCATACAACGGGAGATATCCATCGTATCGACCGGTTCAGACCCGTCATCACGACGGCCCTGTATAAGATCGAGGTAAACGTGATCGGGAAATACCTCAGCGGACTCCTGTTGCTAAAAAAGATGCCTGACAGTAGTGTCCGTATGGTCTTCTCCAATGAAATGGGATTCAAATTCTTTGATTTTGAATTTGCAGCCGACGGCGCCTTCAAGGTGAATTATATCATCCCGCAGATGAATAAGAAACCGGTTATTACAACCCTTCGGAAGGATTTCGAGTTGGTCCTGATGCGATCCCTGGACAGCGCTACCGCCTATATCCGTAAAGACAGCCAGTTCCTCTATTATGTGTTCCCCCAGACCAAGGGGTTCTATTACTATATCACCAATCCCGCGGGGGATCAGCTGGTGAGGATGGAACGGGCGTCGCGTCGCAAGCCTGTGGTACAGGTGATCATGAAGAACTATAGCCATGGAACCCCCGATACCATCGGCATTACCCATAAGAATTTCAATTTTACCATCGGTCTGAAAAAAATAGAACGATAATGCTGGAAGGCGCCTTTTTCTATATCCGGATGTTGGATACAGCCGATAACACCGTTCGGGCTACGCTGGAACTAAATGCGGCGCATGCCATTTTCCGGGGGCATTTTCCGGGGCAGCCGGTGGTACCGGGCGTTTGCATGATGCAAATGACAAAGGAAATTATCGAGAGGGTCCTGGGCAGGGAAACCAGGCTCGTCATGGCGGCTCAGCTGAAATTTCTAGCCGTATTGACTCCCGGGGACAGCCATCCGTTACTGATGGAATTAACATTGATGCCCCGGGATAAAGGAGAGACAGGCGTGGAGGCTCAGCTCCTGCATGGTTCCATCTGCTGTTTCAAATTCAAAGGGACCTTTGCCTGAGCCCGCGCGCCGGTCGACCTTCGCCACGGACGCCCTATGTCTTTTGCAGTTTCCTGATCCGTTCTTTAATATGATCTTCCTCTTTCTTTGTGGCGATCTCCTTTGTCAGGGCGAGCCGGTAAAGCCGCAATGCCTTCTGCATCTGTCCCCCTTTGTATAAATAATCGGCAGCCAGAACATAGGCATCATAATATTCAGGGTTGCTGGCCACCAGGCTATCGGGATCCACCTGACCGCCATCCGCCAGCCTTTGCTTGAATTTCCGGAAGGTCTCAAAATTCCTGTAATCCCCTGTCTGCAGAAATGGATCTGGCGCGATCGTCAGATTTGATTCCGATACCTCCCGGTCTTCTTTCATCCCCTGCTGGGCAAATACCTTGTGCAGATCATAGGCGACATATTCCCCCAATTGCCAGGGAGCGGTAGAGACCCAGACCAATAATTTTTTTGGTTCGAATACGATAGAATGGTGGGCTATCAGCTGGTTGATGGCCTTTTCATTACCCATGCCTATATCCACGCCGTGCAATCCTTTCCGGTCCCGGAGGATACTGATTGTTCTTTCCACCGTATTTTCCCCTGTATCTTTCAATAGCTCCATTAAACGTTGATACCTGTATACAGAGGCACTTTCGGCCATCTGTTCCCTGTTGTTTTTCGACGGGCCCAGGTCCGCGCCCTGAAAATGGTTGGTACATACAATAAAATCCTGCCGCGGGTCATAGACATCCAGGCTTTCCGGTGTCTTCTCTATGACCACGGCCTTGTTATCGGCTGCGGAAGCCACCAGGAATGACTCCGATACGAACATCTTTCTTTCTCCCGCGATCCTTTTGGCCTCTTCGATATTTTTGGCATACTGTAATATTTCTCTTGCGACCAACGACACCGGGGTGGAAGACCCGGTTGGAATATCGGATTTGGCAGCATTGATCGTTACCGTCACTCCCTTTTCATTCATACCCGAGACAACCCCGATAAAACCTCCCCAGGTAACTGTCATGAATTTATACCCTTCCGATGGATTTATAAAGGCTATCAGCTTATCCTCTGCAAATTTATCCCCTACATAAAAGTCAAAATTCCGGCCAATGATCATATTACTGTCACCTGATCTTCCATTCCATGTTCCGAATGAAGTACAGCCTACGAGGGCCATGCTTTGCAAGGCGTGGCCAATATCATGGGCGGCATGATAGTTCAATATCCGCTGATAGCTGGATCCAATGTAGTTGTATTTGTCAGAGGCAGATTCCGAGACGCCATAAATTTCTTCCTTGTATTCTTCCTTTACATTCTTATCAAGGTTACGATCGAACCACCCGACAAAATATTTCAGGAAATGACGGTGAAAGTTCGATGGCACCATTCTGGCGATCTGCTCATTAAAATGTTCCTCTTGTCGCACTACCAACTCTTTTGACAACCGGCCATTGATCACCCCCCGCTCGAAAGGAGAGCCTTCGACATACATTTCGTACAGGCCGCTCCTGCTCTTCCTGAACCAGCTGTTGTTCAAAGTATAGAAGCCCTTGCTCACTTCCCGGCGTCCCCATCCAAGACTCCTCATATCGGGCGGCTTTGGCGGATCGACGATGGCTACCGAATAGAGATAGATAAACCCGATGAGCAGCAAGAACAGGAACCCACCTATAACATACAGGAACCTTTTCAGGATTCTTTTTCCCCTACGCATTTCTTATTTTGTTTATGATGTCATCATTCCCCAGCAATGCATTGGTCGTAACGATGCCGCTCATAGCGGCGCCCAGAACACCATGCAGGTTGAGATTCTGACCGGTAAAAAATAAATTGGGTATTTTGGTTCGCGGAGAAATAAAGGTTCTCAGCGTGTCCTTATAGTCTTTGGTAATACCATACAGGGAACCGTCATCGTTACCGATATAGTCCCTGTAGGACAGAGGGGTGGCGGTAAAATAAGTGTCGATGTGCCCCCTCAGTCCCGGGAACTTTCTTTCCACGCTATCCAAAAGGACCTCCGCCTTATGTTTCTTAAATGAGTCGTAGGCGCTCCCCCTATCCTCCTCATTGGAAACCGTATTATGAGTGTGGTCCCATTGCCGGACCTCATCGTATTGCATATAGGCGAGAATGGTCATACCAACCGCATATTCCGGGGACCTGGAAGAAGGTGCCATGAATACCGCGTAACCCAGCGGCCAGTTCTCCTGGGTATAGTCGCCCATTGACCAGACAGATCCTTCTTTAAAGACATAATAATTGTGCGAAAAATATTTATAGGAATCTTTTTTGAATACAATGTTCAGGGTAAAACAGGATATGGAGTTCTCAAGGCTTTTCAGCCGGTTGCGGTAGGCTTTTTTTATCAGTTCGGTGTCCGTCATCTCCAGTGTCTTCACCGGGTGTATATTGGAAATGAAATGACGCGCCGACAACCGCGAACCGTCGGATAATTCCACGGAATGGGCCCGCCCATCTGCTACAATTATTTTTTTAACAGCGGCGTTACGCATAACGACACCCTCTTTCTTTACGATATTCCGGGCAAGGTATTTTGCTATCTGTGATCCTCCGTCAATACATTTCCAGGAACCTTCAATATAGCTGTTGATGATGAGAGCATGTACAAAGAAGGGCGTCTTGTCCGGCGTCCCCGCATACAATGAATTATTGCCCGCCAGCACTTCCCGCAATTTTATATTCGTAGTGATCGATTCAATAAACCCCCTGGTGTCGATCTCCAGCACATCGATCTTTTCATGCCCCGTCCCCCCGGACTGCAAATTGTATAAAGGGAATTTACTGCAGACCTCCTTTATCTTATTGCAATAGAGATTCAGCGCTTGTTCCTCATCCGGAAAATCGACCAACAGTTTCCTGATGAAATTCACATAGCCCTGGGCAAATACGTATTCTTTGTCATCGTTCTCAATAAGGATTTTGTCAAATACGTCTTCATCCATCTTCTGCAGTTTCAGATCATCCAGGATCCTTAAGTATTTGAATATCTGGTAGAGGTTCTGGCCCTTGCTGAGACCACCCAAATAATGGACGCCGGAGTCAAAGATCACCCGGCCCCTGACATACGTTTGCAGGCATCCGCCGATTTGCCTGTTCTTCTCCAACACGCATACTTTAAAGCCCTCCAGGCTCAACAGGTTGCCACATACGAGCCCCCCCATGCCGCTGCCTATTATTATCACGTCATAATCGGGCATCATCAATTTACCGGTTTAGGTTTTAATACAAGAATCTCCTTATTCCCATCCCTTATCAGTATCGTTCCCCCAGGGCGGATCTGCCGGGTACATTTATGGATCACCTGCTCCTGCTGATCAGGTTGAAGATAATGCGACAGATCTGCCAGGATGATCGCATCATAGGATCCAAATTCATAGTCCATGATATCTGCGACCTCAAAATGGATCCCTTCGTTCCTGGAGAAGCAATTGTTGGCGGTATCTATCTTTTCTTTATCACGATCGATACCTGTGATCTCCCTTTCAGGTGAGACAAATTGCAACATATAGGACATAAGGCCATACCCGCAGCCCGCCTCCAGGATCCTGCCCTGTTTCGGCAGCAATTCATGAAAGGGCTGGTAATTTTTCTCATGCCGCAGCTTGCGCCGCATATGCCATTCCAGCATAGGTCCCTTGTATAGGTAATTGTAGATCAGTTTTTCCCTGAAATAAGACGTCTGTTGGGTCGTATCGCATAGTTGTCTGAACTCCTCCCTGAAATAGCGGCTGATCTTCTTCGTTCTTTCTGAAAATCCTGCTCCGAACCGGGTATCGTCCGGCTTTATCCTTGGCAGGATCTTAAGGGTGATCCGGCCATTCTTCAAAAGAAAATCTCCTTTGGTAATGGTATAGCCGGTCCCCTCGATGATGATGGGTAAGATATCGAGGTTCAGTTTCTCCGCGAGATAAAAGGCGCCCTTATGAAACCGGCCGATACGTTCGTCCGGGGATCTTGTTCCCTCGGGAAATACCACGATCGAATAACCTTCCTTTATCCTTCCCGCCAGCAGATCGATGCTATGCTCGGCCCCGTTTTCAATAGGGTAATAATCGGCTAGCCGTACCACACCGCCCATCACCGGCGAGTTCCACACCCATTTATTGGTAAATAAGATCAATTTTGGATGCAGCATAATGATGACCTGGCTATCCAGAAAAGACTGATGGTTGCAGACGATGATCGCCGGCCTGGAGAAGTCTTCATGCTCCGTATTTATGACCTTCTTCTTTACATTTGCCATCAGATAGATCATGGACTTGACAAGCTTCGATATGATATTATGATAGATCAGCTTCCTTCTTTCCTTTTTCATAGGGTTCAGCCTGCCAAAAAAAAGTCCCGTCATAGTCAGTACCAAAGCGCCGATGACAAAATACGAAAAAGAGAAGATGGTCAGCAGGAATCCGGACAGGGTCCAGGGAAATTGCTGCCGCTTTACCCGGTTCCTGATCAGGATATTGAATAAGAACGGGATCAGGATCTGTGCCATCAGCACGACACAGGTGATCCCGATGATCGAGATCAGGGCGATGGACCGGAGGGCAGGATGCCGCGCGAAGATCAATACCCCCAGACCGGCGATCGTCGTAATAGCCGAAAGGAAAATAGATGACTTGAATGAAGAAAGATTCTTTTTGCCGGTCTTATATTCCTGCAGCAGCCCATCCATGATGAAAAGACTGTAGTCATCCCCCAGGCCAAAGATCAGCGCCGATATGATGATATTGATGATATTGAAGCGGATATCAAAAATTCCCATGATGCCCAGGATCCAGATCCAGGATATGAACATCGGTATAAATGAAACGAGGGTCAGTTCGATCCGTCCATACGTCAGTAATAATACGCTGAATACTAGGAGGGAAGACAATCCCGCGATCCATGCAAAATCAGATTTGATGATATCCACAAATTTGGCGGTAAGATATTGCTTGTCGACCACGGTCGTATTGGGATCACCCTCGAACGCACGATAGATCGCGTCTTTGTGCTGCGGGGCGACTTTTACCAGGGTGACGATACTCGCCCGGCCGGGCTTCTCTGTAATAAAATCATCCAAAAAGGTTTTTCTGACACCGGCTGTCGAGGCCGTATCCGCACCTTTAAAATCTTTATCGAGGAGCTGACTGAATTGATCAAAGGCCGATGCCTTATAGCCCAGTGTCTGCCCCTCTTTCCGGAGGGTTGCCAGTAATTGCTCCTTTTTTCCCTTTGTCCAGTAGGCTGACCAGGTCCTGATCCTTATCCTTTGTAAAGAATCGGAAATGATAAAGGAGGAGATGCCGGAATATTTTTTGACAAGATCCCTTTCCTTCAGCGCCTCGACCTTCGCCACCAGTTTTTCATTGTTCTCCAGGGCTTCATTCAGGGTATTCCCATCCGTGACGAGATAAACAGATTGAAGGGAATATTCATTTATTTTATTCAGTTTGGCCTCCGCCTCCTTTAACTTATCCGGCATATAGTTCATCCGGACCAGGTCGGATTCGAAATGTACATTCCCGGCTGTGTAGGCGAATACACCGGTCAGGGCCAAAATAGCGATAACGATGTATTTATTATATTCCGGTTTGTAGGATGCAAATTTATCGATCCAGGAGAATTTTAGAAACTGATGCGCCTGCTGTTCTTTTTTGGATGCGATAAAATGGGGTAAAAAGATCAAAGAGCAAAGAGAGGCCCCTATCAGGCTGAATGCGGAAAAAAGACCCAGATCCTTCAGGATCTCCGATTCGGCAAATTCCAGGCAAAGAAAACCACCGATCGTCGTCAGGCTACCCACCGTCAGGGGAAGGGAAAGATCCCTTATTACATCTTCTATGCTATGGGTATGCCGGTAGTGATTGAATATGTGGAGTGAATAGTTGACGGCTATCCCCAGCACGACCGAACCTGTCCCCAGGGCAATGACGGAAATACTGCCATTGATAAAATAGATAGCCGACAGGGAGAACAACGACCCAAAGAGAACGGGAACCAGAATGATAAAAGGGGCCAGCGTCCTCCGGAAATAAACACCCAGGAATATAATGATGAACAAGACCGTAAGACATTGCGTAAACAGGGTATCTTTTCTCAATTGCAGCGCATTGCCAACATAGGCTGCGGCAGCTCCGAAATAGGTAGCCGTAGTGTTTTTATATCGATTGGCCTGCAGGCTGTCGATGATCCGGTCGATCCCCTGCAGAAGGGGAGCATTGCGGGCGGTATTGTTAGGAGGATAGACCGGTGTGATAAAGATCAAAAGGGTCTTCTGATCCTTGGTAATGACATGCCCGTCATATAACTCGAAATTTTTGTCATATTGCAATTCCTCCAACTTTTTTAAGGCTATAAAGGAAATGCCCAGGGGATCCCTGGCAATGATGCTTTTTAGTCCGATGCCAACAGGAGATGACAGTGTCCTGAAGTTTTGGGCCAGGGTTGCCTTTACTTTTTCGCCCTTCATCAGGGTGTCGATGGATCGGTAATCTTTTTCATTGAGATAGATCGGCAGATGATCGGCGATGGTATTGAAGAGCTCCATGACCAGGTCATCATCCGCCCCATAATTTATCTTTTTGATCCCGGAGCCTAGCTGGTCCTGAACGGCGCTTACCAATTTATCGGCAAAGGCAACGAGGCTGTCCGGCGCTTCGGCCATGGTATCCTTCATCGATACCATCACGACCAGCTTGTCTATAAATTTCGAGTCCTGGAAGACCTGGTTGAGCTTTTCGATCTTCCTGTCTTTGGGCAATACCTTTGAAATGTCTTCTTCAAACCTCACCTGCAGTCCAAAATAAGCAACGACAATGAAACTTACAGCAAAGGAGATAAAAAATGCCGGCCGGTTTTTATCAAAGTACTTATAAATGGCTATGAACATTTTTTCCATGGGATTCGCAGGTATATCAGGCAAGGACAGGCCGTTTCTTTACCAATTTCAGCAGACCAAAAGCCAGGAGACCAAATATACAGCCGGCAACGATCGCCAGGGTGATACTTCCCAAAATATATTGCTTCAGGTTACTGCGGATCAATTCCAGTGAGATATTTCTGCTAAAATCCAATTTTACGGAGTGGGCGCCCATCCAGATCGCCCCCATCTTATAGCTGCCGTAAATGATGAGTGGGATCATGGGTGGGATGCTGATATTGGAGGCAATGATGACCAGGGCCTTATTGAGCCTGAATAGGACGGCCAGGGCAACGGCTGCCAGCAATTGGAATCCCCAGATAGGGAGGATGCCCATCGTAACCCCAAGTGCAATGGAGAACGCCTTAATAAGGTCTGAGTCGCCAACGATCGTCTTATCAAACAGGCTGCGAAAATAATCGCGGGGCTTTATATACAGAAAGGTAATGATCACCAGGACCGTATTGAGAATGCTGATCCTTGTAAAATCGGTTAGGGGTCTGAAATGGGATATCCGCTGCTCCTTTGGTGGATAATACACCGAGACGGGTATCGAGTCTACTTTTATTCCTTTCCATGCCCCCCTTACCAGCACTTCTATCTCAAATTCATATTTACGGGTGACAAAGGGTATATCTTTTAATAATAGCAGGGGATACAGCCGGTAGCCCGACTGGGTATCCGGACAATCGATGCCCGTTTCCACTTTAAACCAGAAATTGGAGAATTTATACCCGAAACTACTTTTACCCGGAACTGAATCCTGGTCCATGTTCCTGGCTCCAACTATGATAGCATCCCGTACGCTCCTCAACCTCGTTATAAATGCGGGCAGGTCTTTTGCAAAATGTTGTCCATCCGAATCGATCGTGATGGCATATGCATATCCCTGTTCGATGGCATAGGAAAATGCTTTTCTCAGCGCCCAGCCCTTACCGGCATTATCCGGGTAGCTGATCAGTTTTACAAAAGAAAATGACCGCGCCACTTCGGCTGTTCGATCTGCAGAGCCGTCGTCGACTACAATTATATGATTTGTATAGGCTGAAACATCAGCAATTACCCCGGCCAGTGTTGTAGCACTGTTGTATGCGGGTATAATAACACAGGTATGCAACTCATCAAATTCGTGATACATGAGGGTTTTTGATGATATAATGGATTAAAAGTAAAGAATAAAAGCTATAATTTTATCCATCCAACAGTCAAAAACACATTATTCCCGGATGAAAAAGAATGTATTGCTCTATCCACTCATAATCGGAATTTTTACTTTTCTGATCTGGCTGGTCATCGACCAGGGAAAGAACCTGGCCCCTTCCCGTCAGTTGGCGTTACATCCGGCCGTTCATACGGCGGCAGCGGGCAATCCGGCAACCGGCATGGGCAGTTTAGGGTTATTGCTGTTGCAGATCGTCATTATTTTTTTTGTTTCCAAATTATTCGGCAGTCTCATCACCAGGATCGGGCAACCTGCCGTGATCGGGGAAATCATCGCCGGGATCTTTCTTGGTCCCTCCCTCATGGGCTGGGTTTTTCCGGGTTTTTCCGGGTTTATCTTTCCCAAAGACTCCCTGGGCAATCTTCAATTCCTCAGCCAGATAGGGCTGATATTCTTTATGTTCCTGATCGGGATAGACCTCGATATCGACAAACTGAAGAACAAGGCCCGGAGCGCTATTGTCATCAGTCATGCCGGTATCGTCTTTCCCTATTTTCTTGGGGTGACCCTGGCCTATACCCTGTATAGTGAGTTTGCCCCCGCAGGTGTCAGCTTTCTCTCTTTTGCGCTTTTTATGGGTATCGCCATGAGCATTACGGCGTTCCCGGTACTGGCCAGGATATTACAGGAAAAGGGCCTGACCAGGACGCCTCTCGGGGCCATGGCCCTCACCTGTGCGGCAGCGGATGATGTCACGGCCTGGTGCATTCTTGCCGTCGTCATTGCCATCGTCAGGGCGGGTAATATTACCGGCGCATTGTTCACGATATTGTTAACCCTGATTTTCGTGCTTTTGATGCTCTTTCTCGTCCGGCCCTGGTTAAAAAGAAGTTTCGGGAAACTCGGAGAACAGAAAAATTCGGATCAGACCGCGGTGACGCTGGCTTTTTTTATTCTCCTGGTAGCTGCCTGGCTGGCTGAGATCATTGGCATCCACGCCCTGTTCGGGGCATTTTTGGCTGGAGCCATAATGCCGAAAACGGAGAAGTTCTCTGCGCTGCTCGCTGGAAAAACAACAGATCTCAGCGTTTTGGTCCTGCTGCCCCTCTACTTTGCATTTACCGGGTTGAGAACACAAATAGGACTCTTAAATGAAGTCCATCTGTGGGTTGTCTTTGGTATGATCGTCTTTTTCGCCATCTTCGGAAAATTCGGTGGCAGTGCGGTTGCGGCAAGGATCACCGGGCATTCGTGGAAAGAAGCCCTGTCCATTGGCGCCCTCATGAATACCCGGGGATTGATGGAGCTGATCGTGCTGAATATAGGTTATGATCTGGGAATCC
>Ga0247778_1001243_pt1 | contig 12269 bp, 8 predicted proteins | sample UWRJL049202B5_FD_179939 | JGI IMG/M metagenome (GOLD analysis project Ga0247778, IMG submission 179939) | Plant litter microbial communities from Arlington Agricultural Research Station in Wisconsin, United States - UWRJ-L049-202B-5 | ecosystem: Environmental > Terrestrial > Plant litter >... | reverse complement strand
AGCCTGGACGAAGGCATAAAAGACGCCCAGATCATCTTTCTGGCCCTCCCCACACCCCCGGGCGAAGATGGCTCTGCCGACCTAAAGTACATCCTTGGCGTCTCGGATGCCCTGGGTAAGATCCTGAAGGACTACAAGGTTATCGTCGACAAGAGTACCGTGCCCGTCGGCACCGCCGAAAAAGTCCATGCCGCTGTGGCCAAAAATTACAAAGGTGAATTCGATGTCGTTTCCAACCCCGAATTCCTAAGGGAAGGCGTTGCCGTAGACGACTTTATGAAACCCGATCGCGTGGTGATCGGTACCTCCTCCGATCGTGCCCGTAAAGTGATGAACGACCTCTACAGCCCCTTTGTCCGTCAGGGCAATCCGGTCATTTTCATGGACGAACGTTCTGCCGAATTGACCAAATACGCAGCCAACTCATTCCTGGCCACCAAGATAACCTTCATGAATGAAGTAGCCCTGCTTTGTGAAAAGCTGGGGGCCGATGTGGACATGGTCCGCCGCGGCATCGGCAGCGATGAACGCATTGGCAAACGCTTCCTCTTTCCTGGCATCGGCTATGGCGGCAGCTGCTTCCCCAAAGACGTCCAGGCCCTCGTCAAATCCTCCCAGGAGGTCAACTACGATTTCCGCATACTCAATGCCGTCATGGATGTGAATGACAAGCAGAAGTTGCACCTGATGCCAAAAATAAAGAGCTTCTTCAAAGGCAATCTCAAAGGCAAACGCCTTGCCCTCTGGGGTCTGGCCTTTAAACCCAACACGGACGATATTCGCGAAGCACCGGCACTCTACATGATCGACGCCCTCATCAGCGAAGGCGCGTCTGTCAGCGTATTCGATCCCGAAGCTATGAATAATGTTCGTCAGCTGATCGGCGACCGGGTCGTCTATGCTGAAAATCAGTACGAAGCACTCGAAGGCGCCGATGCACTCATCATTGCCACGGAATGGAACGAATTCAGAACACCCAATTTCCTGAAGATCGTCACCAGCCTGAAAAGTAAAGTGATTTTCGACGGCCGCAATCTCTTCGACATCGCAGCCATCAGGGAACTGGGATTTTATTATGAGAGCATAGGAAGGGCGCCTGCTAACCCGATCGAAAAGAAAAAATAAACAGAATCCATGTCTAAAAATCGTGTATTGATCACCGGGGCGGCCGGCTTTCTGGGATCCCATCTATGCGACCGGTTCATCAAAGAAGGCTACCATGTCATCGGTATGGACAATCTCATTACCGGCGACCTGAGAAATATAGAACACCTCTTCAAACTGGAAGATTTCGAATTCTATCACCATGATGTCAGTAAGTTTATCCATGTCCCTGGTGAATTGAAATATATCCTTCATTTTGCATCCCCGGCCAGCCCGATAGACTACCTGAAAATACCCATTCAGACATTGAAAGTAGGCTCCCTTGGCACCCATAACTGCCTGGGACTCGCAAAGACCAAAAAGGCAAGGATGCTGATCGCCTCCACCTCCGAAATATACGGTGACCCGCAGGTTCATCCCCAACCGGAAGAATACTGGGGAAATGTCAATCCCATCGGCCCCCGCGGCGTATACGATGAGGCCAAACGTTTTCAGGAAGCCATGACCATGGCCTATCATAATTTCCATGGCCTGGAGACCCGGATCGTCCGGATCTTCAATACCTACGGCCCCCGTATGCGGCTCAATGATGGACGCGCCCTCCCGGCATTCATCGGCCAGGCCCTCCGCGGCGAAGACCTCACGGTATTCGGCGACGGCAGCCAGACCCGGTCTTTTTGCTATGTCGACGACCTTGTCGAAGGCATTTACCGCCTCCTGCTGAGCGATTATCACCTGCCGGTGAATATTGGCAACCCCTCGGAGATCACTCTTCGCCAATTCGCCGAAGAGGTCATCGCCCTCACCGGCACAAAACAGAAAATAGTTTACAAGCCATTGCCGGTGGACGATCCCAAACAACGCCGGCCGGATATCACAAAGGCCACGGAGATCCTGGGATGGATGCCAAAAGTAGAACGCCGCGAAGGCCTGAAGACAACCTACGAATATTTCAGATCCCTGCCGCCGGAAGAGTTACGCAAACAACCGAAGGACTTTAAGTAACAACAGTTGCTGGTTACTGAACGCGAAACGAGAAAATTAATGAAAGAAATAAAGATATACGATGATCTCCTTACCGGAAAGGCCCAACTGGCCGTCATCGGATTGGGATATGTCGGACTGCCTATCGCGCTGGAATTTGCTAAAAAGATCTCCGTCATCGGATTTGATATCAATAAGAAACGTATCCAGATGATGCGTGAAGGGATCGACCCCTCCAAAGAAGTAGAGGCCTCCGGATTTAAGGACCGGAACGTCGTCTTCACCGATGACCTGGAAGTATTGAAACAGGCCCGATTCTTCATCGTCGCCGTTCCCACTCCTGTCGATAAATACAATATCCCCGACCTCAAACCTCTTATCAGCGCCTCCGCGACCGTAGGCAAAGTGCTCAAGCCGGGTGACTATGTCGTATATGAATCCACCACCTATCCCGGATGCACGGAAGAGGATTGCCTGCCCGTACTGGAAAAGACATCGGGGCTATCCCTGGCGGCCGGAGACTTCAAGTTAGGCTATTCTCCGGAACGTATCAACCCGGGAGATAAGAAAAATACCCTGCGCACCATTGTAAAGGTCGTGTCCGGCAATGACCTGGGATCCATGGAGGAAATTGCCAGCACCTATGAACTGGTCGTGGATGCAGGCGTCCATCGCGCCCCTTCCATCAAAGTTGCCGAAGCCAGTAAAATAGTGGAGAATACCCAGCGTGACCTGAATATAGCCCTCATGAACGAACTGTCCCTGATCTTCGATCGGATGGGGATCAATACCTTCGATGTGATCGCGGCCGCCGGCACCAAATGGAACTTCCTCCGCTTCTATCCGGGACTGGTAGGCGGTCACTGCATTGGCGTCGACCCATACTACCTTACCCACAAGGCGGCAGCCCTGGGATATGAATCCAAGGTCATTTCATCCTCACGTTATATCAATGATGATATGGCCAGGTACGTTGCCCGTAAGATCATCAAGCATGTGCTGCGGATCTCCAACGAGCCAAGGGTCCTCGTGAAGGGCGTTACCTTCAAAGAAAATGTCAGCGATATCCGCAATTCCAAGATCATCGACACGGTAAAAGAATTGCTGGCTTTCAACATCAATGTGGATGTGGAAGACCCCTATGCCATGGAAGAAGAAGTGCATGAGGAATATGGACTCAACCTGACCCGTACGATTGCCGGCAACTATGACGCAGTGATCGTTACCGTCCCCCACGCACCCTATACAACCCTGGACGACGCCTATTTTACATCGATCACCCGGGAAGGCGCACTGATCGCAGACCTGAGAGGAATCTATAAGAATAAGATCAATAACAGAAAATACTGGAGTCTATAATGGCAAACTTCATAAAAAAAATCATGATCACCGGCGGAGCCGGTTTCATCGGATCTCATGTGATAAGGTTATTTGTCAACAAATACCCGGACTACCTCATCGTCAACCTGGACGCCCTCACCTACGCGGGTAACCTCGCAAACCTGAAGGACGTGAAATCAGCCCCCAATTACAAATTTGAAAAAGGGGATATCACCGATGGGAAAAGAATGCAGGACCTCTTCGACCAATATGCCTTTGATGCAGTCATCCATCTGGCCGCGGAAAGCCATGTAGATCGCTCCATCCTGGATCCCCTGGCATTCGTCCGGACCAATGTCATGGGCACTGCCACTCTCCTGAATGCCAGCTATGCCAGCTGGAAAGAAAATCTAAAAGGTAAATTATTCTACCATGTGTCGACGGATGAGGTCTATGGCTCCCTGGGCGCAGAGGGCTTCTTCACCGAAGAAACACCCTATGACCCGCGCTCGCCCTATTCGGCCAGCAAGGCGTCCTCCGACCATTTCGTCATGGCCTGGTACCATACTTACGGCTTCCCCATCGTCTTGTCCAATTGCAGCAACAACTACGGGTCTCATCATTTTCCGGAAAAGCTCATCCCTCTGATGATCAATAATATTCTCAATAACAAACCCCTGCCGGTATACGGTAAGGGCGAGAATGTCCGCGACTGGCTCTTTGTCGAAGATCACGCAAGGGCCATCGATACCATCTTCCACAAAGGAAAGACCGGCGGTAAATACAATATCGGCGGCTTTAACGAGTGGAAGAATATCGATATCGTGCACCTACTTTGCGGCATCATGGACCGGCAGCTCAACCGCCCGGCCGGAGAATCGGCAAAACTGATCACCTACGTGAAAGACCGCGCAGGACATGACCTCCGTTATGCCATCGACGCGACAAAGCTGAACAAAGAACTGGGCTGGACACCCTCTCTTCAATTCGAAGAAGGCCTCGAAAAGACAGTAGAATGGTACCTGAAGAACCAGGACTGGGTTAAAGAAGTGACCTCCGGTACCTACCAGCAATATTACAACGAGCAATACAACAAGAGATAATATGCCTTTTATCAGCACCGATTTTCAGGGGTTACTAATTTTCGAGCCCGCCGTCTACAAGGATGATCGCGGTTATTTTTTCGAATCTTACAACGAAGAAACATTTAGCAAACAGGGGATCGATATCCGGTTCGTCCAGGACAACCAATCCTTCTCCCGCTATGGAGTGATCCGGGGCTTGCACTATCAGCTTGAACCCCATGCCCAGACAAAACTGGTCCGCGTACTGCAGGGCAAAATTCTGGACGTGGCGGTCGACATCCGCAAAGGATCGCCCACCTACGGAAAATTCCTGGCTGTGGAATTATCGGCGGATAACAAGCGACAATTCTTCATACCCACAGGCTTCGCACATGGCTTCTCCGTGCTCAGCGAGACAGCCGAAGTTTCTTATAAATGCGATGGCTTCTACAATAAAGCCAGCGAGGGTGGTATCCGTTTTGACGACCCAGCCCTGCAGATCGATTGGCAGGTACCCCTGAACCCGGACCTGGTCTCAGCAAAGGATCTCGACCTGCCCTTCTTCGCAGACTGCAAAACAAATTTCAAATTCAAAGGCTGATCCCCTCATTTATGGAAAGGAAAACAATAATCGTTACGGGTGCAAAGGGACAACTGGGCATGGAAATACAGGAGGCCTCCCGTCATTACCCCCAATTCGATTTCCTTTTCCTGGACAGGAACAGCCTCTCCATCGGAGATCCGGACGCAGTCCTGGCCTTCTTCGAAAAGACCCGCCCATTCTGCTGCATCAATTGCGCAGCCTATACCGCGGTCGATAAGGCAGAGTCGGAAGCAGAACAGGCCTTTGCCATCAACGGCGACGCCACCGGTAGCCTGGCTGCCGCCTGTAAAAAGGTGAATGCCAGGCTGATCCATGTCTCCACCGATTATGTTTTCGATGGCCAGTCCGCCATACCCCTGAAAGAAGACGACCCTACCAATCCCATAAACGTCTATGGAGCATCCAAATTGAAAGGGGAACAATTGGCCCTGCAGGAGAACCCCGACGCCACCCTCATCATACGTACCTCCTGGGTCTATTCTGAATTCGGGAACAACTTTGTAAAGACCATGATCCGGCTGATGCGGGAAAAACCCTCCATTAACGTGATCGACGATCAGATAGGCTCCCCCACCTACGCCGCCGACCTGGCGAGGGCCATCCTGGTGATCCTGGGCTCCGGCACCTTCGTCCCGGGGATCTATCATTACAGCAATGAAGGTGAGATCAGTTGGTTCCAGTTCGCCCTGGCGATCCGCGAACTCACCGGCAGCGCCTGCCCCGTCAACCCCATTCCCACTACCCAATATCCAACCCCCGCCAAAAGACCGCATTATTCATTATTGGATAAGAGCCGGATAAAAAAAATCTATGGCCTGACCATCCCTGCGTGGAAAGAGAGCCTGGCACTCTGCATTGCCCGGCTGGCATAAAACTTTGAAGAAGCCTATGTATTATCCCTGATGTGGAAAACTTCTCATATAGGAAATGTACTATAACTCACGATTAGTATCATGTGTATCACATTGATAATGAATTATAGTATAGCTCTCTGATGTCTTCTTGACGCTTTTTCCGACAAATAAGGGCATCCGTGGTTTTTAATTATAACAATTCCTTTATAGTTTTCCGTGTTGAAAAGATTGATCCCCCTGATCCCCGGTATTTGTACCGCCGAAGTGGATATAAGGGATCCGTACCTTAATCCATACTTATGAAACCTCTTTACTTGCTGATTTCACTTCTGCTGCTGGTTACTGCTGTAACACAGGGTGAAGGCACGAAGGAAGTAATGCCTGTTAAAGCAAATGGGACCGGGCTCATCGTTTCCACAACGCCTGGCTTTCCCCTCGGGAATGTTGGTAGCTATTTACCCGGTTTACCCGGAAGTACTTTACTAACGCCAAAGGATCAGCGTATCTATTTCCGCATCAAGGATTTTAATACAGAAACACTCTATTACGGATTTAACTGGGAGACCCTCTCGCCCAGCAAGCCCATCTCGACGTATAACGACGTCTACATGAATATCTATGACCCCAACGATAACCTGGTGGCAACGGTCCACCTGCCGGGAGGCACGGCGCCGGGGTTTATCGCAAACTGGTCGCCACAGGCCATTTTGGGTCCTAAAATAGCTGGCGTCGGTGCGGGTTATGATCCCCTGACCTTTACTCCGACCAAGAATGGTGACTACTGGGTCAATTTTTATCGCAGCGATAACGGCGGGACCAACCATAGTGTCGGAGGTGTCGACGGGGAATCCATGTTGGCCAAATACTTCGACATGACCGTGGTAGGCATCAACGGCGCAAAGGTGACAATGAACACCGGTCGCGTCCATTGTGCAGAATGGGCATTTTCCGTCTACAACGCCTCTCCCGGCGCAGGGGATATCCAGGACCCCCTGTCTTCCACGAATGCACAGTTCCATACCTATACACCCGATTCGGTCAACGTAAAAGTTTATTTCCCTGCTTCCGGTTTCCAGCCTCTGTCCTATATCGTCGCCTTCAACAGCTTTGGCGTGATCGACGGCGGTAACTGGCTGGTGGACCGCAAATCCGTCGTATTGCCCAAACTGGATACCCTGCATTTGCGGGGTGGTTACGCTGTATTCCTCAATCCGCCGGACACCTCCCTCTATGTGCCGGCCCCCATGCCCCAATTCCCTCAATTGGTAAATCCCACGATATCGGGCTGCGCCCCCGGACCCTTCAATATACGGTTCAAGGCTCCGCAGGCGGGTGACTATTATATGCTGCTGGATCTCAACGGCGTCGCCGGCTACCAGGCGAATTCGGCCGACCTGTTCATCGAACTGATCAACCAGGCCCCGGGGATCATTACCTATGTTTGGAATGGAAAGAACGGACTGGGCGTACAGGTCCCGGCTAACACGACCTTTCCAATTACTTTTTCCTTCCGGAAAGGCCGTATCAATATTCCGTTCTACGATGTGGAAATGAATATCAATGGATTTACCGTGGAAGGTCCACCCGTCAAGAAAATAGTCAAACGCACGCTGTATTGGGACGATAGCGGGATCACGCAGAACACGAACGACCCTACCACCAATAACCGCAATTTTACTATCGGAGGGATCGATAATTCCATTGTAGGACAGTTTTCCCCCGGTCATGCCTGGAACGGGGATGGTAACCCGAACATGACCATACCGGCCCCCGCCCAGGGCGGCAATAATACGGACAATGACCAGACCAATGACTATGGCAATGCCCGCCTCATTAACACCTGGGCCTGGGGGTACGTACTGGATACCACCCAGAATATCACCCTTACCTGCGTCTCGGTCAAGGGTGCCATCTACGATGATGCCGATAACAGCGCCAATGGCGGTTTTTCGAATATCAGGACGAACGCGGAAGACACCGTCAATCCCGGCAATACGATGTATGCCAGCCTGATCGACCCCGTTACCGGCCTGGTGATGTCCACTGCGCCCTTAGTAGGGAAAGGAACATATACCCTCACCAACTGCCCGGCCAATGCAACAGGCATGATGGTGGTCATTTCCACTTCAGCGGGTGTCGTCGGCGCCGTCGCGCCCACAGGGAACATCCCAGGTGCCTGGATCAATACCACCCCCCTGATACGAACCTTCAATACCGGCACCGGGGACGTTTCAGGTATTGACTTCGGCGTCGAGCAATTGCCAAACTCTAATGATCAGTGGTACACGATTTCAACCCCCGTCCTGAACAGCTCGCTGTTCCTGAATGGCTCCGGCACAGGCTCCGGATCCAGCCCCGGCCGCCTTTTCGGATCCGATCCGGAAGACGGCGCCCTGAACACAGGTAAGAAGGTCATCATTACCCAGGTCCCGACCAATGAGGAATTGTATTACAACGGGGTCCTGGTGACAAATAATACCACCATTACAAATTATAACCCGGCCCTGCTGAAGGTCAAATTCATCAGCATTACCCAGACCACCCTTTCCTTTAAGTATGCCTTCTTCGACGCGGCAGACAAACAGGACCCCACACCTGCTACTTACCGGATCGATATGTCTGCCGTACTGGCCACCACGCTGTCCTCTTTTACCGGTCGCAGCACTGACGAAGGAAATGTCCTGAACTGGACTGCCCTCAACGAGACCAATGGGGTCTTCTATATCATAGAAAGATCGGACAATGGAGGAAACTTCACACCGATCGGTCAGTTAACGTCCACCACGGCCACAGGCAATGGCAGCTCTGCCAATCATATATTCGTAGATCCCCATCCCCTCACCGACGGTCCGAACTATTACCGTCTGCAGTTGTCCGACAACACCGGGGGAGCCACCTATAGTAATATTGTAATACTCACGTCCGTACCTTCCAGCTCTATCCTCGAGCTCGCGCCCAATCCATTCAGGGATGCGATCAATATTAGACTGAACCTGGTAAAGGCGGAAAAAATAGAACTCCGTTTATTCGACAGTAAAGGATCGCTGCTGAAACGCGCAGCATACCAGGGGGCAAAAGGCAGCAACACCCTGAACCTGGGTGACCTGCAGTCCCTGCCGGTCTCGGTCTATTTCATACAGGTAGTTTTGTCTGATCAGACATTTGTGCGAAAGGTATTTAATCGGTAAGAAAGAACCAGCTGACCCATTAGCTGATTTTTGATAACCATTAACCCAAGCCATATCGTATGAAAAATGTATCGGCTATCTTACTCCTTATGGGGTGGGCCTTCAGGGCCTTTGCCCAGACCAGTCCGTCAGTATCCAGCCCCACCGTGGCCAATATCCTGAAAGGATTGTACACACCGGCTGATTACGCCGCTGCGAACGCGATAACCGACCCATCCGTTATTTCCGGCGGTCTCGTCACCGGGATATCCCCGGACTCCCTGAAGGCCACCCTCTTCAAAATGAAGGGCTTTCAGAACAGGAATATGTTCTCGGATACCATGTCCAATACCAGGGGCATCGGCGCCGCCCGTCGCTGGGTATACGATAAATTCAAGCAATACAGCAACGCCGGCGGGAACAGGTTGCAGGTAGCCTACCTGCAGTTCAACTACAACCCCACCAACTCTTCCGTGGGCTGCCCCCCGACAGTCACCCTGATCAAACAACATAGTGATATCATCGCCGTACTGCCAGGCAGCCAGACAACCGACAAGTCCGTCATCATCGTGGAAGGACATATCGATAGCCGCAATGACAGCCTCTGCTCCCTCACGACAAACGCACCCGGCATCGGGGACAACGCAACCGGGACAGCCCTGGTCATGGAACTTGCCAGGGTCATGAGTCAATATACTTTCAGGAACACCATTATATTTTCCGTCAATACCGGTGAAGAACAGGGACTGATAGGCGCCAAGGCCCTGGCCAATTATATCAAGGCCCAGAATATTCCCGTCAAAGCCGTCAATAACAACGACGTATCGGGGGGCGTCTTCTGCGGCCATACCGCCTCGGCGCCCGGCTGCCCTTTCTACGGCAGCATCGACAGTGTCAATCTCCGCATCTTCTCCCTGGGAGATTTTAACTCGCCCCACAAACAATGGGCCCGTTATATCAAGTTGCAGTATAAAGAACAGGTCAGCAGCCTGGTGAATGTCCTTACCCAGATCCAGATCATGGAGAACGAGGACAGGACAGGCAGGGGAGGGGATCACCAGGCCTTCTCGGCCCTCAACTATACGGCCATCCGCTTCACCCAGGCCAACGAGGACGGGAACGCCAGCAATGCCCCCGGCTACGTCGACCGGCAACACAATATCAGGGATAGCCTGGGCCTGGACCGCGATCACGACGGTATTGAAGATACCCTATATGTCAACGTAAGCTACCTTGCAAGGAACGCCCTGGTCAACGGAACGGCCATGGCCATGGTGGCCCTGGGACCCGATACCATCCGCCTGAAACCGGTCGTCCTCACGGCCAACAAGGTCCGCGTACAATTTCTGCCTGCGGGGGCGCCCGCCTACCGGGTCGCCGTCCGCTCCGCCACCAATGACTGGGATACGGTCTATACCATCACCGGAAAGTCCGTCGATACCATACAGGTACCCTATCCCACCAATACCGATTTTTATATCAGCGCCGCCGCAGTCGATGTCAATAATACAGAGAGCCAGTTCTCAACCGAATACGCACTTTCGACAAAAATGGTGCCTCTCAACCTCACGCCGGATACATCCCGACCCCTCCCGGCCACCGACGAATATTATGGTATTCGTTTGCTGCCGAATAAACCAAATCCCTTCGATGAGGTAACGATGATCGCTATCCGCTCCGGCACCGACGTCTTCGCCGACAGGACCTGGCTGAATATTAGTACCCTCCAGGGCAGACTCCTGCGCAAGATCAGGGTAGACCTGAAGAAAGGATTGAATGAGGTATTATATAACCATGGATTTGGAATGCCCGCTGGCGTGTATATCTGCTCCCTGATGATCGATGGCCTTCCCGTTCAAAGCACGAAAATGGTCTTCCGGAACCGCTAAAAGGAACCCCTACTTGTTATATAACAATTCGCTGTTGAGATCCATGATCTTCTTATCCATTTTGGCCAATTGCTTAAGGAGCTTCTTGCTCTTCAAAGTGCCGATCCAAAAACCAATGGCAAACATACAACAGCCCAGGATCGCTATTTCGGGAAGCCCCAGCCGGATGTCCGAAGAATTGAAGATGGTTTCCATGGGAAAATGTATTTAATGAGGTACAACGGTTTAAAACAGGGCCAAATGTAGGGGAAGTTCGGCATGTAGGCAAACTGTAGTAAAAATTATTTACAACGCAAAACCCCTTGCAATCAATTGATTTACAAGGGGTTTTGTCTTTAAAGTTCCCCGACAAGGGTTCGAACCTCGACATTCAGATCCAGAATCTGACGTACTACCATTATACTATCAGGGAATGGGACGGCAAAAATAAGAAATTTATGGTATGCTTCCAACAATCCCAGGGAGGATTTTTACCTGGATGTCCCCGTCCCCGTAGCATTCACCGTAATATAAGTCTTCTTATAGCCATACAGTAAGTCGATGATCCTGGCCGGATCCTTCCACTCGAAAAGATGGATCAGCCAGATGGTAAACCGCAGTGTACCTTTTAGGTGTATCAATGCCCCCGCCAGCGTATTGATGCTCTGGTCCCGTTTTGCGATCAGCGCGGCAAGCTCCGCACCCGTCCGCTTATTCAGATCTTCGGCAAAACACCAGGCCCCATCCCGCGCATTCGTAATGCTGAATTGAATAAGAATGGATTCCGTCCTGGCCGAATGCAGCCCCATCAGCGAGACCAGGGGCGACATCTGGTTGATCTCATTGATGACCTCATAGGTCAGCGAACTGATGATCGTATTGATACTGTCAAAATCCTTTTCGATGTCGGGAAAAGACTGCCCCTGCATCGCCTCAACCGCTGCAATCCCCAGGTCGAGGTTGATATGTGCATTCACTCCCAGCAGCAAATGCTGCAGGATCAGCGCCGAAGACAGCCGCGTCGATTCCAGGGCAGTCTTCCAGCATGCCGATGGCTGACCACCCGACTGCCAGGTTTCCAGCGCAGACAGATAACGGTTGGCAAAAAGAACGTCCAGCCGTTCCATCCGGGCTCCGTCCTCAAACTCCCCTTTATCGATCCCCTCCTTCACCCTGGTCGTTACCTTATAGTAAAGAGAGGCAAAAATACCCAGCCGGTTACCGGTCCGGCGGCTCTCCGTGATGATCTTTTCCAGCTGAAGTAGGACTTCCGCAATCGTTGATGCTGCCATAGGAAGCGTAAA
>Ga0247778_1001241_pt1 | contig 12294 bp, 10 predicted proteins | sample UWRJL049202B5_FD_179939 | JGI IMG/M metagenome (GOLD analysis project Ga0247778, IMG submission 179939) | Plant litter microbial communities from Arlington Agricultural Research Station in Wisconsin, United States - UWRJ-L049-202B-5 | ecosystem: Environmental > Terrestrial > Plant litter >... | reverse complement strand
ATGATATTGAATGGGAGGATTATAGCAATTCCAAAATATCGAGAACTCCTTGTAAAGCTTTCTATGACTTCCTCGAAAAGATCTACATCGGGAATAGCAACCTTGAGATACTCGACAAATATTCCGGGTTTAATCCCAGCTATGACTCCTTCGAGAAGCATTATGAACCGAGCTCATTTTGTTGGAGAGAGATATTTATGGATCTGAATGTAGAGATCATCGGCCTTAGTTCCGTGACCATCGATGAGGATAAAAAGGGTTATGGTTATGTGGATGAGACTGTTATGGAATTCCTAAAAAAGCAATGGACCCCGGCGCCACTGCCCAACCACATCAGGATTGCGCTCTTGCACCATAATATACTACCTCCCTTTTCGCTAAATCCTTTGGAAGAGAATGGGCATATCCTCAATACAGGCGAAGTTATAAAGCTATTATCGGAGCTCAACTGCGATATGATCCTCAGTGGGCACTGCCATGATTCCTATCTATACAATTTCTCATTTTCAACGCTGTACCGTAGGGGCTATTCATCAATGAAAAATATTGTTTACTTATCCACCGGTACGGCAGGTGGCTATACGGCAGTATGTGACAGGGCACGGTCCTTTAATATTATCAATATTTTCTCATCTTCCAAGACAGATAAGATCAACCTGGTGATCAAGCCTTATTTTTATGACAGTGGGGCGCTACTTTGGGAGGATGCCGGTATTTTGAATTCGGTGATCTCAAAATAATCTATTCTGTATTTGCCACTTATCCGCTTTGGCAAGTTTGCCCGTAGAAACTCGAGCACCATTGTTACTGATCTGCGGAGAGGGGAGGCGGGGCAAAGAACAGGTAGTCGTCAACGACAATGAAACGAAGGTGTTTCTTCATATGGATTTTTCTGTTGAATAATAAGTAGTTACAATTCCTACATTTCAGCGGAGAAGGCGGGATTACTTCCACGTCCTCCCGGCCGGCTACAGTGATCCCCAAGGGAGGGGCTTAAGTCTTTTTGGACAAGGATTTATTGAGAATCAACGGTTTCGTTACTAAATGCTCCAATTCAGGCATCATTAAGAAATGACTGGATTAAGTCAGAAAATTTGAATAAATTTATATTATGTATTTGAAAGAGAATGACATACAAAGCATTAAGGATTATTTCACCGGTAAGCCGGTCCTGAAGGCTTATTTGTTCGGGTCATATTCAAGAAATGACGCCGACAATGATAGCGATGTAGATATTTTAGTTGATTTGGATTATTCTCAGCATATCGGTCTTGGGTTTGTGCAAATGAAATTGGATTTGGAACAACGGTTGCAGAAATCTGTACATTTGGTTTCCTCACAGTCTATCACAAAGCGGCTACAGCCATATATCAACAAGGATAAGAAATTGATTTATGATTCTTCTAACCTGAAATCCCCTTTTCTTGCTTAATTTCTTCCCCATTAATCCATGCATGAATAAATGAGAGGTAAAATTGGTGATAAAGAAAGGCTAGGTCATATTCTGGATGCTATCACTGAAATCGAGAATTAAATTGCGAATGTTGAGCTTAAGGACTTTCTCGCAAACTCGATGATGCGCTTTGCAAACTTGTTACCTTTTTGGCAAAATTAGTAACAAATAATGTTACCTTTTTTGGTAAATTTGTAACATGGAATCGGTGCGGTTTACAATAAACAATTCATTATCAGCTATTAACGAAGGAAATATCTTCTTCCCGGCCGATTTTCGGGGTACAGGGTCCCAAGGAGCGATCAAAATGGCTCTGTCAAGGGCGGTACGTAGCGGGCAGATCCATCGGCTGGCGCAGGGAATTTATTTTGTCCCTGTCATTGATCCTGTGCTCGGGGAGCTGACACCATCCCCCGAAACCGTGGCCGAACAGCTCGCCGAACGGGAAAAAGTACGTATCCGGCCGGCCGGCGCTTTTGCATTACATAAGCTCGGCCTGACAACCCAGGTACCGACCAGGCTGGTGTACCTGACCGACGGCCATCCCCGTAAATTTAAGATTGGAAAGGCCACGGTTGAATTTAAAGCTACCACCCCCAAGAAAATGGCGCTTGCAGGCGAAATCAGCGGCCCCTTGATTCTGGCGCTAGAGGGACTGGAACTGAACAAAATCGATCCTGCCACCGAAAAGCGGATCATATGCCTTTTGCAATTGGAAAAACCAACCCTATTAGATCACGACTTGCAGCTTGCATCCGGAAAAATATACGATTACCTGGTCCGGCTGCTAAAACAAATGCCCCCATGACAGAATGGTTGAAGCTAACACCTGACCAGCGCCGCACGACACTAGAGCAGGCTTTTGTAAGAAGCGGCATACAAACCAAGGCCATTGAAAAAGATTGGTGGGTCACCCTCTGTCTGAAAGCCTTGTTCCGCTCACCCTATTCTCCCTATTGTTTGTTCAAAGGCGGTACATCGTTAAGTAAAGGATGGAAAATTATTCAACGCCTGTCTGAAGATATCGATATTGCACTGGCTCCTGAGGCCTTCGGCATGACCTATCAGCGAGCACCCAGCCACAGCTTTTGTTAAAAACCTAAAACGACGGGGTTGCGCTTTTACTACTACCGTATTGAAAACGGCGATGGAGACATCCTTGCGGGAACTCGGTGTGCCGGAAGGGATGGTCAACGTAGAGGCGGAAGCAGTGCCTGATAACCAGCCAGATAAAGATCCGCAAACATTGTATATACGCTATCCATCCTTATTTGATCCGCATCCTTACCTGGCCGATGAAGTGAAAATGGAATTTGGGGTGCGTTCCTTTAGAGAACCATTTGCAATTGTTCCAATACAATCGATCCTGGCCGAAGCATTTCCCAATCCCGCTTATACGGAGACTCCGTTTGATGTGACGGTGGTAGAACCCCGCAAGACCTTGCTGGAAAAGCTTTTTCTTCTCCACGAAAAATTCCATGTTGCTGATCCGGGATCGGTCCGATTCGAAAGGCAGTCCCGGCATCCGTATGATATTGTGTCGCTCCTGGCGACCCCGGCAGCAAAGGCTGTCCTGGAGGACCGGCCATTCTATGACCGGTTGTTGACCCATCGAAAACATTATGTCCGGCTGACAGGCATAGATTACGAACAGCTAGAGCCCCATAGCCTTCTGTTTGTCCCTCACATTGAGATGATTGAAATCTTTCGCGCCGACTACGAAGACATGCAGCGTTCAATGATCTACGGCGACTCTCCTGCCTTTGACGATCTCCTAGTGCAATTAAAATTCTTCAATGGTCGTATCCGGCTCATGGGTACAGGCCTTGACCTGGAAGATGTCATCTCACAATTTAAGGAACAACACAAGGCGGCAATGGAGACAGATTCTGAAAGGCTGACCTTTAACGATAGCCTTTCTTTGCGCACCTTAACCGGCGAAACAATCAACTGCCAATTAACTATGCTTCGATTACATCAGTGGGAGTTTGAAGATATCCGAATAAAAGCGTAGGTTGGTCAATTTCACGCGAGGCTTCGGTGCAAAACTGACGTATTTTATATTGCAGTGCCGGTCGTAGTATAGGAGGCTTTTTGTATTTTGTGCGAAGAAAGCAGGATAAATCTCAATAATCAATAGGTATTCTTATGAGCCAGAAGAAATTACCGGCAGATTTTAAGTATGTGCCGGACATGTATTCGGACGAATATTTTCCGAATACCCTTGTCGATAAGGTCAAGAAAATTATAAAGGAGGCGGCCGTGTTTATTGAAGAGGGTGACCACAGCAAGGAAGAAATTCAAACAGCTTTCGATAAAATGACAATGGCCATTAACGAACTTCAAGATGAATTTTACGAAAATGACAGCGAAATTGAGACCGCTGCCAGAGAGGCCATAGGAGAAACAGTTGATAGAATAATTAAATTCTTTAATATCGATATAGACATAGAAGAAGCGATAAGGGAAAGAGATTGGTAGAAATATACCTTAATTAGATTACTCTGATGATAAACAAGTATCCCAGGATCATGCAGGTTTATGGCAAAGACTTTCATAACTTCCTTTTTCAGCCTGATATCGATAAGGTAATCAGACTTGAAGTGATAGGTCTTTTGGATTTTCCAGATAAAAATAGAGATTTCCTGGATCATGATCATTGGGCAAAACGGCATCCTTTTAACTTTCCTGGCCCATTTTATACCGGCGAGTCCGATACGTGTGGAACAGGAGATTCAGAGGCGCCTTCGAATGTTATGTATGATTCATATTACTGCGAGTACATTTTTAAACAACCCCAGAACTACGCTGAATTGTTATGTGTGATCGGCGCGGCTGCTGTCGAAGTCTTTGATAGCTATTCATGCAACGGAAATATTCATTGGACTATTGAACTTTGCAAGCAGTGGTGGAAGCAAAAATCTTATATGATTGACCAATTGAACCACCCCAAGGTAAGTAAGGTAAACGGCGGAAGAGAACAGTTATACATAGGTTATATCAATTCCGAAGCGGAGCAGGGTTTAAGACAATATTGTTATTACCTGGATAATGGAAGATTTCCTACGAAGGAAAATACAATTTTGCCCGATTTATAACTTCGGGATGGTTGCGTATTTTGCAAGCAGCCTTTGCGGACTGTAAGCTTCTTTTATTTTCGGCTTAACCTAGATTAGAAGTTGCATTCCGTTATTCATCCATGAAATTGCATTGCACCAATTCCAACGTGAGTATGAGGGGATTCGAACTGTTATTGGCTGCTTATCAACCCAATTTAGAAGGAACATCTGGCGGTCTAAATAGTCGGGAAATTTCTAACAAAGGAAAACCCTCAAATACAATGTTTCTTCATGCTTTCCGTTTTGTTCCGGGTTTGTTTGATTGTCAGAATACCTATAAACCTTTGCCCAGTAAGGTTTATAGCTCCTTTTTAAGGATGCTATTTATTCATAATATTGATAGGTTTTAAGATTATTAATGCGTTCACATATTAAAATATTTATTGTACAGGTCTTTCTTTGTTGGGGGTTTTATCTTTATCAGTTGTTTCTTTTGATGTCTAATGGTTGCCTTAGGGTATGAGTGAGGATTGTAGTCATTTTCTCTTTTCGGATCCAATCTCGGATTCCATCCATGTACTAAATCATACCTTATTTCCGCAAGAAGCTCCGCAATTGCATTAAGTCGTTCGTCTAGCTCCTTTATTCTGTTTATTCCTTCCCGCCTTTTGTATTTATAAATTTTGCGCTCGTACTTAAACCGGAAAAAGACGTACCAGCACTTCGATAGGTCATTATTGTGCCTGCAAATTACCGGATCTGTATATTTCTTCTTTTTAAAAGATGGCATCGTTGTAAATATACGCAAAATACGATATTGGATACATATATGTATCCAATATTTTTTTACACTTTTCTAAAGCGGAAATCCGGTAGGTGTAAAATAAATTAATCTTTCCATTGTACTTCTCCCTTGGGAATGAAGAACCCTTTAATGCAGTTAGGATTTCTTATACAGATTTGAATATGGTTCTTATCATGAAATCCAGCACCCGGATACAATTCATCTCCTTCCACAAATACACCGCGAACGGAATCAAAAGGCTTAAGATGAATTTGCCGCTGCATGGAATGCAGGTTCTCGATCACGGCACAGTCTAATTCTCTCAGTAGCTTATCAGTTGATCCCTTTACAGTCTTGTTTTGAAGTTTTTCTTGTTCGTTGGCGCGGGCTGATAAAACAAAATTGCTGTAAGAATCTTTTACAAGACGAAGATATTTAGTGTCCAATAAGTCAAGACAATATTCCAAGTCAATTATAGCGCCCAATACAGCAGGAACTTTATATTTTTTCTTACCCGGAGGACTTTGGGCGAACTCCAACGCTCTTTCGTAATTGTTCTCCCAAAAATAAAAGCCACCCCCTAGCCAGTCGTAACCATTTTCACTTGCTTTAATCATGGAAGTACCAGAAACAATGCTATCGCGTACAGACTTTTCACAGCCGTGAAAGCCTATTAATAATCCAGGCCTGGAAGGATACATAAAATTATTTGGAAACGGCAGCAGAGGCTTTATTTGTCCCTTTTGGAACGAAAAGATGCAAAACACCCGCATCTTTCAAGAACTTCCTAGCCGCTTTTTTAGAAGAGGTGACTTCCCTGCGCTGTTTTTGCAGGGCTTTTAAAAGCGCTTCATAGTCCTTTTTATTCATGATTACAAATATAGCATTTTTTTATTTTCGTTTAAAAAAGAAAACATTGTGACAAAACTATGCAAATATACAATTTTGGATACATATATGTATCCAAAAGATTTTTTCTACGGCCGACTTTTGGCAGGTGAAAAATCCGGCAGGCATAAAATCTTTCGCCACGCATCTAAGGGTACTTAGGGAAAAGGCCGGCATGTCTCAGCAAGAGCTTGCTGATGCGGCAGGAATAGCAAAAATCACAATCCAGCGTATTGAAAATGCAAAGTATAGTATTACCTTGGATACAATGATCTCCATTGCAGACGCATTTAACATCCCTTTAAAAAAGTTAACTGATTTTTGATCTAGCTTTCGGGAATTTTGACTTTATTAAAGTGGTTTTACAATTATTAAGTCAGTTGCAGACTTTTTATGAATTTCTCATGCAAATGTACCTTTCGATAAACTTTATCACCTGCTAATTATAGCAAAAAGTCGCCCGTATAACCAGTGAATAATTATTTTTTCTTTTTCCATATTTCATACCCTTCTGCCAAGCCGCTTGGAAATACATTCTTATAATACATTAGTATATCTTTATCTTCTCCTATTACTTGAAACTCATAAATCCCATAGTCTTCTTTATTCTTATACTTATAGCTACCTGTTCCTGTTATCCGATCAATAGTATTTAGGTTGAAAACTATTTCAGCCATTGTCTTCGGCTTTGGTTGAGTATATGCATCCGTTCCAGGGATATTATGGTTGTAATACTCAGCAGTACCATTATAGTTACCACCAAACTCATAATTTAGCAAGATAATATAGTCAGTATTGCTACAGTCATAGAATTTCAGTTCATGGTATTTGCTGCCTTCTATTAATACTACATTTCCGCTGGCCTCCATTACCTGCCTTTCAGTTATATCAATAGCATCAGTTCTCACGCCACCCTCATTAATTTGAGCTATTGATTTACGAATGTAAATGCCATTTAGATATCCAAATTTTATTTTATCCCGGCGATATAGAATTATTTCGAATAATAACAACAATACCACTGCGGAAGCTAAATTATCGATAAAAGAGTTGAATCTGATAGTAGCGTCCCTTGATAGAATTGAACTATCACACATAATGGAGCATGTTATATACCCGATATAGATAAGTAATAGTGTAACAAGCCATTTAAAATTAGTATAACGCCACAGTTGTTTCATATTGACAGCAATTAAAGTAAGTAAAGATGGGAATTCGTTATTGCAGGTTCCGAAATGGTTCCGTCTTAGTTTCGGAGTGTAGATTGTCACACTCTCCGTCATAAAAAAAGCGCCTATATCCTATTGATTATCAGCGCTCTATGCGGAGAAGGCGGGATTATTCACCGTCCTCCCGGCCGGCTGAATGATCCCTTAGAGGAGGGGCTAAGTTTCGAACTTTTCCGGGGAGGATTTTGAGCGGGTACGTCAATTTTGGGACGGCCATTCCATTCGGTTATGACGCTCATTGGAATGCGATGCCATTTTTTGCAATCATAGCTTCTTGAAAAAGTTCGAAATAACCGTTCGTATCTTTAGGCGGGTAAAACAAAATGAAAATGCACACCTTACTACCATGATGAGATTATTTGCTGAAAGACCAGAAGCATCTAACCTGGGTAATTCTCCGGAATATTTATTTTTTATTATATAAATTTGGCTATTTAATTTAGCAGACATGGACTTCCCAGAGCTTATTTTGGCCCTTTCTAAAATTAATGAAGAACTTCGGGAACAAAGCTTACGTGCGGTCAACATCTCGTTGACGCTTCGAAACTGGTTCTTTGGTTTTTATATAGTTGAATTTGAACAAAACGGAAGTGATAGAGCGGGGTATGGGAAAGCATTATTAGCTAATATTTCTATGGAAATGAAAAGCCGGGCCATTCCTAACACTGATGAGAGGGAATTACGCAGGTATCGACAGTTCTATATGGCCTATCCGGCGGCGGCCTCACTTATCGCAGCCAACGGCCGAATTCGGGGGTTGCTGCCACCCGAATTACTTCAAAGTAACGAGGCAATTATTAGACTTTCAATTCGGGAGTCGAAAACCCCCGAATTGCATATCCCTGATACACATTACTTTAACCTCTTCAATCGGATCTCATATACTCATTTTGTTGAACTTATCCGGATTGATGATCCGTTGAAAAGATTGTTTTTTGAATTGGAATGTTTAAAAGCCAATTGGACCGTAAAGGAGCTACGAAGACAAATGGGTAGCTTGTTGTACGAAAGGACAGGCTTATCTAAAAATAAAGAAAAATTACTGGCATTAGCCCATTCGAAACTCCTGCCTGATTCCTTCCCTGAACTCATTCGTGATCCTTATATCTTTGAATTCATTGGGTTAAAACAGCAGGAAGTGCTACCGGAAAAGGAATTGGAACAAGCACTACTTGATCATTTATTGCAATTTCTATTGGAGTTGGGTAAAGGGTTTTGTTTTGAAGCCCGGCAAAAACGCATTGTCGTTGATAATGAGCATCATTTTGTTGACTTGGTTTTTTATCACCGTTTGTTGCATTGCAATGTGCTGATCGAGGTAAAGACTGAGCGATTTCATCACGCACATGCCGGGCAGTTAAATATGTACCTGGAATATTACAAGAAATACGAAATGGTGGAAGGAGACAACCCTCCTGTAGGCATATTACTCTGTACCGATAAAGATCAAGAGCATGTCGAATTTGCTACAGCGGGATTGGACGATAAAGTGTTTGTGTCACAATACTTGGTGGCACTACCTGATAAGAGAGAGTTGGAACAATTTATAAAAAAAGAATTGCGTAGCAATTTGCAGGGTAGCTAAAAAACTCTTTAGTGTACGTCCCATACATTACGCAGGCCGGAGAAATCGGTTCACTTTCCGGTTGGAGTCATCCGAAAGCTACCTAATAAATAACAGAGGTATAGGTGGCATGCTAAATTTTCCTATTGTTGGGTTTCACTTGAGGAGGTTTGTTTTTGGTACTCGTATCAACCAACTTGAATTTCATCCAGTCATGTTTTTTCAGAACCTGGATAACAGACTGGAAACTTGGGTATTGGGTATCATCGTCGCCATAGATAAGATCTTATCGGGATCAATCTCTTTGATGTGATTATTTACGAATTGGTTAATTTCAGAAGTGTTGGTCGCTTTGATCTTCCAACGGCCGGCCTGGACAATCGAGTTCTTCGCGATTGTAAAATTCAATGCGGTAGCGTCAATTACTTGCTGTAAGATTGCTATCAAGACTATGTTCAAAAACAGCGTCATTGTTGTAAAATCGGAAGAAACACGCTATCAACCAATTTTTGTAGGAAATCTGGTTTCTCCAGGCTTCAGTGAGTAAAGTGGACTACTACACGAATCACTCACCGGAACCTGTCGAAAAAGGGGGTAAAACCGAGGGAGAGTAAAATGCAAAAAGCCCGCAAACGTTCGTCTTTACTGGCTTTTTATCTTTTAGTTAATCTGACTTAACCATTATCAGCGGAGAGGGCGGGATTAGCTACGCCCGCTACCGCGGATCTCGCTGATCCACAGAAGGGGGAGGACAGAAGAATCACTTGCCGGCACCTTCGGTGCCTCTCATTTTTGCGCCCTCCCGCTTTGTCGAACAAGTTCGCCACGAGAACGGTCAAAAAAATGCCCCGCGTTTGCGGGGCAAGTAATTCATCTGCGGAGAAGGCGGGATTACTTCCGCCCGCTACCGCGGTGCTCAGTGATCCCCAAAGGGGGGAGGCCAGATCATTCTTTGCCGTTCGCTTCGCTCTCTTTCATTGTTATTTTCTGCGCTTTTGTCGGAGCACGCTCCACAACGCTCCGAAAACAACAATGCCCCACCAAAGGTGGGGCAAAGAATAATCAGCGGAGAAGGCGGGATTCGAACCCGCGATACCCTTTCGAGTATACACACTTTCCAGGCGTGCTCCTTCAACCACTCGGACACCTCTCCAGTTATTGATCCTAAATGAGTTCTATTTGATGCTTTCTTGCCGCCGGTTGACTGCGGCCATCCCACACCTGCCCCCATTGAGGGCGGCAAAAATACAATTTCCGGGCTAATATCCGGCCGCGAAGGCCGATTATTTTTTCCCTCGACCCGCCAGGCCAGCCAGACAGCATCCCACCGGACCGCCTGAGCCCCAACCACATCTCCCATCCTTCTTTCTCCCCTCCACCAGGACCCATCCACTCCGCCGCTTATTGGGCGCCCTCCTCCGCAGACCCGTTCGTCCTTACCTTGGCTTACTCCCATCACACATATCCCGCCCTACACCGGCCGAGTTCGCTTCACACCCCTTCCGCCCCATCAGCCGCCAGATCCATCACCTCTCCCGGCTTCACTGGCTCATTCCCCCCGGCCTTATCACACCTTTCGCTCTCACCCAACTTCGCCTGTTCTCTCCCCTTCACCCTCATCACCCCCTCCCGGCCTTACCGACCCTATCACCGCTCACCCTTTCTCACCTATCCCCACTTCTTCACCGACCCGTCCTCCCGGTCTTACCAACCCATCCCTCCCGGCTTCACTGCCCCCATCCCTCTTCAACGACCCGTCGCCCCTTACCCCATCTTCATTTCTTCACCAACCCATCCTACTTCCCCATCTCTTCCCGGCTTCATCCTCATCCCCATCTTCGCCTGTCTTTCCCGACTTCGCCTGTCCTGCCATCTTCACCTGTCCTCCCGGCTTTACCCATCCTCCCATCTTCACCTGTCCTGCCTACTTCACCTATCCTCCCGGCTTCACCGCATCTTCCCGGCTTCGCCTGTCCTCTCGACTTCACCTGTCCTCCGCTTCACCTGTCCTCCCGACTTCACCTGTCGTGCCTACTTCACCCATCCTCCCATCTTCACCCAGTCTTCCGGCTTCACCTATCCTCCCTCCTTCCCAAAAATCCTCAGCGCATTCTCCGTCGTCACCCGGCCCACCTCCTCCACATCCACCCCCTTCACCTCCGCCAACTTCGCCGCCACATACTTTAAATAGCTGCTCTCGTTGCGTTTGCCCCGAAAAGGCACAGGACTCAGATAGGGCGCATCCGTCTCCAACACCATATTTTCCAGGGGAATATCCTTCAGCGCCTCGGCCAGCCCCGAATTCTTATAGGTCAACACACCCCCGATCCCCAGGTACAAGCCCAGATCCACTATCGCCCGGGCTGCCGCCGCATCACCGCTGAAACAATGGAAGATACCCCGCAGCTTCCCCCGCTGGTGCTCCTTCACAACCCCAATGGTCTCAGACATCGCATTGCGGGAATGGATCACGATCGGAATATCATAACCCAACGCCCACCCGACCTGCCTGTGAAAGGCGTCGTATTGTTCCTTCTCAAAAGTCCTGTCCCAATAAAAATCCAATCCGATCTCACCCACCGCAACCCAGGACCGACGCCCCAGCCAATCTTCCACCAACTTCAACTCCTCTTCATACCCCTCCTTCACCGAAGTAGGATGCAAGCCCATCATACCAATGAATTTTCCGGGATAATGCAGCTCCAGCGCCATCAGCGAAGCATGCGACCCGCTATCCACCGCAGGTAGATAAAATCGCAGAACTCCTTCTTTCTCAGCCCGCTGTACCACATCCGCAATATCGCCTGCGAACTCCTTGTTGTATAAATGACAATGCGTGTCGATCAACTGCATAGAAATACGTTTTGAAAATGTTACTGCAAATATCCCCAAAAACCGTAAGACCGGCTACACAACAGTCTAACATCATTTTGATAACAGCACACGCGGTCTAAAAAGTCTATTGCACCACTTAAGTAAATTACTTTGGATAAATCAAAAAAAGATTTACCTTTAAACTAGTTTTCATAGGGTACGGATTAAAAACGGGCCAGGGTGTCTACCCAGGCCCAATTTATTTTATAGCATTGACGCACGTTTCAGGCCCCCGGACCGGGCATTTCAGCCCTGTCGACGCAGGCGTTTCACACCCCTTCCCCCGACCCTTCCCGCATATGGATTACCGTTATTTCAACCCATCGTGAGCCAGATGGCCCATCCTCCCCACCTCAAAAATCTCCTCCCCGCAAAATATCTCTTCCCCGCATCACCTGTCTCTCCCCGCATCACCTGTCCTCTTCCCCCCATCACCCCCCCCA
>Ga0247778_1001240_pt1 | contig 12300 bp, 10 predicted proteins | sample UWRJL049202B5_FD_179939 | JGI IMG/M metagenome (GOLD analysis project Ga0247778, IMG submission 179939) | Plant litter microbial communities from Arlington Agricultural Research Station in Wisconsin, United States - UWRJ-L049-202B-5 | ecosystem: Environmental > Terrestrial > Plant litter >... | reverse complement strand
CCCATCCGCATTGGCAGGATCTTCTACCGTGAACAGCCGGTCGTAGAGCCTCAGTTCGGCCGTGATGGCGTGTTTTATGCTGACCCAATGGATGGTTGCCTGTACCTTGATATTGGCCTGTTCGCCGCCACTCTTGCTATCGGGCAGATAGGAACAGCGAAGCTCCGTAATCCTGCCCTCAGCATCCTTCATCACTTCATCACATTGTATGATATAGGCGCTCTTCAGCCTCACCTTCTGTCCGGGAGCCAGGCGAAAGAATTTTTTTGGAGGGTTCTCCATAAAATCATCCCGTTCGATATATAATTCCCCGCTGAATGGGATCTCCCGGTGCCCGGTAGCCGGATCTTCCGGGTTATTCTCACTGGTCAGTATCTCTTCGTCAGCCGTATAATTCGTCAGGACGATCTTCAACGGGTCAAAGACCACCATTCTCCGTTCGGCGGTCTTGTTCAGCTGTTCCCGGATACAAAATTCCAGCAGGGACAACTCGATGAGGTTGTCTCTTTTCTGCACCCCGATCAGTTCCGCAAATTTGCGGATACTTTCCGGCGTATACCCCCGGCGACGCAGCCCCGAAATGGTAGGCATCCGGGGATCATCCCAGGCAGTGACGTGCCGTTCGTTCACCAGTTGCATGAGCTTCCGCTTGCTCATGATGGTATAGCTGAGATTGAGCCTTGCAAATTCGTACTGATGCGATGGGAAGATTGCCAGTTTGTCGATGAACCAATCGTAGAGGGGCCGGTGGGGAATGAATTCCAGGGTACAAATAGAATGAGTGATCTCCTCGATGGAATCACTTTGCCCGTGCGCAAAATCATACATGGGATAGATACACCAGGCATCACCGGTACGATGATGATGCGCATGCTTGATCCTATACATGAGTGGGTCGCGCATATGCATATTGGGGGCGCTCATATCCACTTTGGCCCGCAGGACCTTCTCCCCGTCCTTGTATTTACCCGCACGCATGTCTGCAAACAGCTGCAGGTTCTCCGCCACAGTCCGGCTGCGATAGGGACTATCCTTCCCCCCTTCGGTGGGCGTGCCTTTTAATCTGGCGATCTCTTCGCTGCTGCTGTCATCCACATAGGCCAGCCCTTTTTCGATCAGGGCAACTGCGAAACCATATAATTGTTCGAAGTAATCGGAGGCATAGAGTTCATGGCTCCAGGAAAAACCCAACCAGGCAATATCCTCTTTGATGCTGTCCACATATTCGGTGTCTTCCGTCACCGGGTTGGTGTCGTCGAAGCGGAGATTGGTGGCGCCCCCGTATTTCAGGGCAAGACCAAAATTCAGACAGATGGACTTGGCATGGCCAATATGAAGATAGCCATTGGGTTCGGGGGGGAACCGGGTCATGATGGAACTATATTTACCGGTTTCCAGATCCTTCTCAACGATCTCTTCTAAAAAATTCAAGGACTTTTCTTCTTCTTTTTTGAGCTCAGTCATGGCGGCAAATTTACGCCTTATAGGGCAGGTAGCCAAGGTTCTCAGCCCCTTTTCCCAAAGAGCAGGCTGCCGATCCTTACCAGGGTGCTGCCCTCTTCCATGGCAATGGTATAATCACCGCTCATACCCATGGAAAGGATGGCACCGGGATCCTTGAAATATTGATTAAAAAGAGCCTTCAATCCTTTGAATTCCGCCCGTACCTTCTGCGCATCGTCCGTGAAAGAGGCCATGCCCATCAGGCCCCTTACCCTTGCGTTTGACAGGGCTTGCAGATCGGGGTCACTCATCAACTGATTTAACTCTACAGCGTCCAGACCGAATTTGGTCTCCTCACGGGCAATATGCACCTGCAGGAGGCAATCGATGACCCTCCCCTGGCGGGCCGCCTGCCGGTCGATCTCCTTTAGCAGCCGCAAACTGTCCACTCCATGGATCAGGTGTACAAAGGGCGCAATATATTTTACTTTATTGGATTGGAGGTGCCCGATAAAATGCCATCGGATATCGGCCGGCAGGCTGGCCTGTTTGTCCAACAGTTCCTGCACATAGTTCTCGCCAAAATCCCGTTGGCCAAATCCGTGCAGGATCATGATCTCATCCGCGGGTTTCGTTTTTGAGACCGCTACCAATTGGACACGATCGTTCAGTTCGGTTGTGATGGCCTGGTATACGTTTTGCATCTCCTGCTTTCTATCCATTGTGTAAAGATATTTATTCCGTAGGTTTGATTAATTTATTACAAATAATTTAAATATTTAATTCACTAATCAACACACATAAAACCATCAAATTATGAGACGAGTCTTATTTGCAGTATTACTTTTTGCCAGCACCGGCGCCATGTCGCAGGGCTTTCAGCTGGGGATCAAAGGGGGCGTAAATATCAGTAATTTCACCGGCGGGGACTTCCAGGATGTAAAAAAATCTTCCCTCGTGGGTTTCAATGCGGGTGCCTTTCTGGGTTTTCTGCTGGGGGACCATTTTTCCATTCAACCTGAAGTGCTGTTCTCTACCCAGGGTGCAAAATTTGAATCAGCCGGGGACAAGGAGAATTACAAGGTTTCCTATCTGAATGTACCTGTACTCGCAAAATACAGGTTTACCGGGGGATTTTACCTGGAGGCGGGCCCGCAGGTAGGATTCAAACTCAGCGAGGACGTACCCGATCAGAGCATCGATCATTTTGCAAAGAACCTGGACCTTTCCATTGCCGGCGGTCTGGGATTCCACAGCAGCATGGGCTTGGGTATCGGTGCCCGTTATACGGCAGGTCTTTCCAAGGTGGGTGACTATTCCAGTTCCGACACCCAACCGAATTTCAAGAACGGTGTGGCACAGGTCTTTATCTTTTACACATTGTTCAACAACAAGAAATAATTATAATAGAGAAAGGGGCTTTCGCCCCTTTCTCTATTATTTTAATATCGACCGGCTGATCACGATGCGCTGCACCTCGCTGGTGCCCTCATAAATTTGGGTGATCTTCGCATCCCGCATCAGTCTCTCCACATGATATTCTTTTACATATCCATAGCCCCCATGGACCTGCACGGCCTCCGTAGCTGTCCACATGGCCGTCTCCGAAGAAAAGACCTTGGCCATCGATGCGCTGAGGGTGAAATCCAGGTGGTTATCTTTTTCCCAGGCCGCCCGAAGACATAACAGGCGGGAGGCCTCGATACGGGTAGCCATATCTGCCAGCTTGAACTGGATGGCCTGATGCTGCATAATCTCTTTTCCGAATGCCTTGCGTTCCTTTGAATATTGCAGGGCCAGTTCGTAGGCGCCGCTGGCAATCCCCAAGGCCTGCGAGGCAATCCCGATCCGTCCGCCGGACAGGGTCTTCATAGCGAATTTAAAGCCAAATCCGTCCTCCCCGATCCTATTTGCTTTCGGCACTTTTACATCGTTGAAGAGAATACTGTGGGTATCGCTGCCCCTGATGCCCAATTTGTTCTCCTTTGCTCCGACTGTAATGCCGGGGCTGTTCTTTTCAACGATAAAAGCATTGATGCCACGGCTGCCCTTGGCCACATCGGTCTGGGCGATCACCAGGTAGACCGAGGCGGAATTGCCGTTGGTTATCCAGTTCTTGGTCCCATTGAGCAGATAATGATCACCTTTGTCCTCAGCAGTCGTCCGCTGGGAAGTCGCATCGCTGCCCGCCTCGGGTTCGCTGAGCAAAAAGGCCCCGATATATAATGCACCGTCCTTACGGCCCTGCGCCAGCGGGGTCAGGTATTTTTGTTTTTGCTCCTCCGACCCGAATTTATCCAGACCCCAGCATACGAGACTGTTGTTGACGCTCATGCAAACGCTGACGCTGGCGTCGATCTTGCTAATTTCTTCCATCGCCAGTACGTAACTGACCGTGTCCATGCCTGCCCCCCCGTAGCGCGGGTCCACCATCATACCCATAAAGCCCAGTTCGGCCAGTTTCATCACCTGCTCTTTCGGGAATCGCTGGTGTTCGTCCCGGTCGATGACGCCCGGCAAGCATTCGTTACGAGCAAAATCCCGCGCAGCTTTCTGTATCATCAAATGTTCCTCTGATAATTGAAAATGCATACAAAGATTGAAGTTTGATTCCCCCAAAAATAGCAGAAAGTTGTTTAGCAAACTAACAGTTGGTAGTTTTTTACCGCCGGGGAACAGGAATAGTTTCATTTGACAGCATGGTACGGCCGTAGGGATGGCTCAGGCGGCCCTTTCGTCCAGCAAACCGATGACGGTCTTGAAGATTACAATAAAGAGGCCCGCCTCTTCCTCGGTGAAATTACTGCCTTCCTCATCTTCTTCCTCACTATAAATAATGGCAGCCACGAATTGCAGCAGTTCGGGCTGGCAAAAGGAGTCCATGATGGCCATGGCGTCCGACTCGTCGAATCCGTCGTGGAAGACTTCTTCCATTTCCTCGAATTCGCCATTGAAGGCTTTTTCGAATTCCGCCTCGGTGACAGGAAGAATCCCCCCATGGACATGCCGGAAGGACAATAAAATTATGGTAAGGATATAGGCTACATCCTCGCGGGCATCGGCCACCTTTAATTCCCGGCTCTCTCCCAATACATAACCAACCAGGGCGGGCTGTTCTTTTGCGAACTCGTCCCAAACCTGTCCGATACGGGATTCGTCCATATTCTGGATCTGATCGTTGATGGTGTCAATCGTCTCTTCCGTAATTTTTTGCATTCCGTATTTTTTCTATAAACCTACTTAAAAATGCTCAATAGACAAGAGAAGATAATGGACCATAGGAAATGCCGGGATATCTTTGCTGTTCGTTAGGTTCCCGGTCGCCATTAAAATCCGCCCTAAGGCGGATTCACTGAGACCATTGAAAGGACATAATGGTTCGAAGTAAAGACATTATGTTACCGAAAACCTACGTTAAAATGCCGAGTAGACAAAAGGAGAACAGGGACCTTGGCCCCGATGCACGGATGTCCAGCCAAATACATACCTTTACAGGGTATAATATATGATTATGCATCCTTCAACGACGATAAAGAGACCCAGGCGCCGGCTTGCCGGACTCATGCTGCCGGTCAATTATTACATTCCCGATTAGCGCAATTCCCTGCATTTTAAACGCAGTAAATCAGGTATTCACCCTTATCAGCGCGCGACAATTTTCCAAAATCAAATACAGGTATGACAAAGTCTCATTCTAATAAAATACAGGTTTCCGTATCATCCGAGATCGGCAGGTTACGCCGGCTGTTGGTCCATAGCCCGGACAGCGGCCTGGGTAAAGTAGTCCCTTCCAAGGCACAGGACTGGTTGTTTGAGGACATCGTACACCTGGATACCATCCGCCGGAAAGAATATGACTTCTACACGAAGATCCTTTTGTATTTCCTGGACCCTGAAAAGATACAAGGCAGGCTGGCCCAGATCGACGATGAAAAAAACAAAAGAGCCTTCTACAAGCCGGGCGACGACCAGTTCTTCCGTTCCGACAAGGTAGTGGAACTGCAATGGTTGCTGGCCGATATCCTGGAAAATTACGAGATCAAGGTCAAATTGGTGGCATCGGTCTGCGCGATCGAAGCCTGTTCCTATGATACGCAAAAAGAACTGCAGCGATTGTCAGCCGTTCAACTGGCGAAAACTTTTATCAGCGGGACCATGAATGACGAGCAGATGCTCTTCGCCCCGATTCCCAACTTTATCTTCACCCGGGATATCGGGATCGTCATCAACAATTATGTCCTGCTGAACAAGCCGGCGAAAAAAGCCCGCACCCGCGAAGCGCTGCTGGCAAAATATATTTTCTTCAACCATCCTCTTTTTGCGGAATACCAGGATACCATTCTCGAACTGGCCGATACCCATCATCATTTTCTCTTACCCAGGGAAGGCGACGACAGGAAGGTTACCCTTGAAGGCGGAGATGTCATGGTCGTCAGCAAGGATCATATACTCGTCGGGGTCAGCGAAAGGACCTCGCTGGAAGCCGCCCACCAGGCCATCAAGGTCCTCTTCGAAAAGAATGTCGTCAAAAAGATCACCATCATCCGGATCCCGAAGAAGCGAGACTATATGCATATCGATACCATCTTCACCCAGATCAAACGTAATGTCTGGATCCTGCTGGGTAATTTTTCGCGTAAAGCAATGAAGCATGAAGATGAGGATACCGTGCAAAGGATCCTGGAGAACAACAAGAAAGAGGACAAACTCACCATTATCCAGTTCAGGAAGAAGGACCCCGGAAATCCCGAATATTTCGATAATTTAGAAGACCTCCTGACCGACATCAGCAAGCATGACCTGGAATGCGTGGAGAAGGTCAAATTTATTTATTCAGGAAATAATGAATTCCCCTTCGATGCAAGGGAACAATGGACGGATTCCTGCAATCTCCTTGCCCTTAAGGAAGGAGTTGTATTGGGCTACGACCGGAATGACAAAACGGTGGAAGCCTTTAAGGCAGCGGGATTTAGTATCATTCATGCCCATGACCTCGTCGCGGGCCTTGAGAATGGCAGCATCCACCCGGATGAGATGGAAAATACCCTCATCCTGATGCCGTCCGCAGAATTGTCCAGGGCAAGGGGCGGATTCCACTGTATGAGTATGCCCCTGCATCGCGATGAATTATAAATGGTCAGTGGTCAGTAGTGAGTTGTGAGTACTTCCTGGTAGGCCACTCACCACTCACCATTCACCACTCACTAAAATTGTATTTATGCAGACAACGTCACATTTACTGATGATACGCCCCGTCAACTTCACCTTCAATGCCGAAACGGCGGTCAACAACGTCTTTCAATCGCCGGTCGTCGATGAATATACACAGAATAAAGCCCTGGGCGAATTCGAAGGCTTCGTAAAGACCCTTCGCGAAAATGGCATAGATGTCACTGTTATCAACGATAGCCCCGATCCCTATACACCCGACAGCATCTTTCCCAATAACTGGGTCTCCTTTCACCAGGATGGTACGGTCTGTCTCTATCCGATGTATGCCCTCAACCGGCAGTTGGAACGCAAGCCGGCCGTCCTTGAAGCATTGGCCACACAATTCAGGATCAAAAAGACCCTGGACCTCAGCGCCTATGAAAAAGAAGGACTGTTCCTGGAAGGAACGGGCAGCATGGTACTCGACCGGGATCATAAAATCGCCTATGCCTGCCTTTCACCCCGGACGGACAAAAAAGTACTAAATGCCTTCTGTGCCAAAATGGGCTATGAAGCCGTGCCCTTTACAGCGGTGGATGGAAACGGACAACCCATTTATCATACCAATGTAATGATGTGCGTGGCGGACCGGTATGTGGTGATCTGCCTGGATTCCCTGCCCGTGGCCGACGAGCGTCAGCAGGTGCAGGACAGGATCGCCGCAACCGGCAAAGAATGTATCCCGATCAGCGTGGACCAGATGAACCATTTTGCAGGCAATATGCTACAGGTACACAATGACCGTCAGGAACCCCTGCTGGTGATGTCCAGCCAGGCCTTTGCCTCCCTGGATCCTGCACAGATCGCAAAACTCAGCCAGTTCAACCGCATCATACATGCTCCCCTGACGACGATCGAGACGAACGGGGGCGGCAGCGCCCGCTGCATGATGGCCGAGATCCATTTATCAAAAGAGAGATAGATTCTCCGGCTGACCGCCGTTCCGCAGGATGGGCGGCTGCAGGCCGGCACCGCAAATTTTGTTGAATTGCTCCACTGCGTAGAGAGCCAGGTCCGGCGAATGCGATTCATTGTGACTATGGATAAAAAAATAGATCTCCCGTAAACCCCGGTCGATCCATTGCCGCAACCGCAGGGCCCAATCGTCCATGCGTAAAAAATCGGTCGGATGTCCGTTATTGCCGACGAAGCGGATAAATGCCAGGGGCGCGGTCAATCGCATATGCAGCACATCCCTGCGCCCGGAGGTATCCGTTATTACGGTGCCGATCCCCAGATCCCGGAACATATTCCAGGTTTCCTGTATGACCGGCGACCTGCCGGGACGATACCAGTCTTCGTGTCGCAGTTCGATGCAGGTGCGAAAATCCCGGGGCAGATGCCGCACATAATTTTGCAGGAAGGGGGCCCTCTCCGGAGCAAAGCGATCCGATAATTGCAGAAAGGAAGGCCCCAGTTTCTTCCCAAAATGCCGCATGTGATTGATAAACATCCCGGTTTCCGGCTGCACATTTTCCAGTTGCCGGGTATGACTGATGGTATTGAGGAATTTCGGACAGAACCGGAAATGATCAGGGGCCATCGCGGCCCATTTTTCGATCACGGATGGGGGTTGCAAATTGTAGAAGAGGGCATTCAGTTCGATCGTATTGAACTGCCGGGTATAATGCACGAGAAGATCCTTGTCTTTTGTCTTTTTAGGGTAGAGTTTGCCGATCCATTCCTTCGTCCCCCAGTTGGTGCCACCCACATAGATGGTCAGGGGCTGGTCCGCAGCCGATCTCCAATGCCTGAGTCCATCTTCCGTCATCGGATCATCCGGCGGTAATGAGAGATCTATTTTGCCGGGATCCGGCACTTTACCAAACTCCATATCCTAAAATAAAAAATTTGAAATTACGTTTTGTGTGAATAATACAACATCCTTCTCCTTAGTTGTTGCCGAATCAAATCAAATCCTTATTTTTGGGACTTCATTTAAGTTAAGGTAGAAATTTTTCAATAATTCTTGCCATTGATTAAAGCTTTTTTAAAATTCAAACCATAAGAACAATATTTTAGATGGAAAACAAAGTCACAAAAATTGGCGTACTCACATCCGGCGGCGATGCCCCGGGGATGAATGCAGCCATCCGTGCCGTTGTTCGTACCGGTATTTATAATGGGCTGGAAGTATTTGGCATCATGAGGGGATATAGTGGTATGATCGAGAACGATATTGTTCCCATGCACTCAAGAAGTGTAGCAAATATCATACAAAGGGGCGGCACGATCCTCAAGACCGCCCGCTGTAAAGAATTCTTTGAACATGAAGGCCGGAAAAAGGCCCATGCCAACTTGAAAAAACTCGGTGTCAATGGCCTGGTCGTTATCGGAGGGGATGGTTCCTTCCGGGGCGCCCACAAGTTGAGCGAAGAATTCGATATCCCCTGCATCGGGCTTCCCGGCACGATCGATAAGGATATCGCAGGTACGGATTTTACCATTGGGTTCGATACCGCCGTCAATACCGCCGTGGAAGCCATCGATAAGATCCGTGATACGGCAGATGCGCATGACCGTCTCTTTATCATTGAAGTGATGGGCCGGGATGCGGGTTATATCGCCCTGCACAGCGGCATCGCCACCGGTGCGGAGAATATCCTGATCCCCGAACGCAAAACGGATGTTGAAGAACTCGTCAGTGGCCTCCTGGAGAAAGAGCGTCGTAAGAAACTGGTGAACCTGATCGTCGTCGCCGAAGGCGATAATTTCGGGGGCGCCAGTGAAGTGGCCAAGATCATAAAGGAACGTCTGCCGATGGCTGACACCAGGGTTTGCGTGCTGGGCCATATCCAACGGGGAGGAGCCCCTAGTTGCATCGACCGGGTGATAGCCAGCCGAATGGGCTATTCCGCCGTAGAATGCCTGCTGGAAGGCCGTCATAACGTCATGGTTGGGATCGTCAATAACAGAATGCACTATACGCCTCTTGAGAAAGCTGTGAAAGCCAAACAAAAGATCAGCGACGATTGGTTGAAAATCGTTAAAATATTAGCTTCCTAAATACAAATCCATCGTTCAATGTCAAAAAATTTATCGAAATACCTGTACCAGGATATGGATAAGCAGGCAGGTCTTCAGCATACGTTCCACAAGACCAAGATAGTAGCGACGGTAGGTCCGGCATGTGATACCTACGACAAATTACTGGAGCTGGTAAAGGCCGGCGTCAACGTTTTCAGACTGAACTTTTCTCATGGCGATCATGAGGGCAAGGCCAAGATCATCGAACATATCCGGAACATCAATATCAAAGAACCCTATAATATCTCGATCCTCGGCGATCTGCAGGGACCAAAATTGCGGGTTGGCGATATCAAGGATGGCGGTCTCACCATCGTCCCCGGAGATATCCTCACCTTTACGTCCAGGGAAAAAGTGATCGGCACCAAGGATAAAATATATGTTTCTTATCCCAACCTGCATCACGATGTACAAGTGGGCAACAAGATCATGATCGACGACGGCAAATTAGAAGTCGTGGTGGTCAACGTAGCCGCCGACGGCGACGTAAAGGTTGCCGTCACCTATGGCGGTGTCCTCCTTCCCAAAAAAGGGGTCAATCTGCCGGATACCAAGATATCCCTTCCATCCATGACCGAAAAAGATATCATCGATCTTGAATTTATCATGGAACAACAGCTGGATTGGGTAGCCCTCTCCTTTGTCCGCAAAGCGGAGGACATCATCGATCTCAAACGCCGGCTGGCAGAGAAGAAAAGCCTGACCAAGGTAATTGCCAAAATAGAAATGCCCTCCGCCCTGGACGACCTGCGTAATATCGTCATCGAATCCGATGGTGTGATGGTAGCCCGTGGAGATCTCGGCGTAGAGTTGCCCGTAGAGAAGGTCCCCATGGCACAACGCGAGATCATCCGCAAATCCATTCACAGAGCCAAGCCCGTGATCGTGGCCACGCAAATGATGGAAAGCATGATCGATCGGGTTAAACCTAACCGCAGCGAGATCACGGACGTAGCCAACGCCGTACTGGAAGGAGCTGATGCCGTCATGCTCAGTGCAGAGACCGCCACGGGTCAGCATCCTGCCCTGGTGGTAGAAACCATGCGTAAGATCATATTAGAAGTAGAAAGGACTGAATATCCCTATAACCGCGAAGAAGACCTGGTGCCCCAGTCACACTCGCCCAGCTTCCTCAGCGATGCCATCTGTTATAATGCCTGTAAACTGGCGCAGGATGTAAATGCAGATGCCATTATCGGCATGACCCAGGGTGGTTACACGGCCTTTGTATTGTCCAGCTATCGCCCCAAGGCCCCCCTCTATATTTTCTCCAAGGAGAAGAGCCTGATCAATCAACTGAGCCTTAGCTGGGGCGTGCGGGCCTTCCATTACGCAGAGGAAGAAAGCATGGATGGTATTATTACTGACCAGCATGCCATTCTGAAAGAAAGAGGGTTTCTGAAGACCGGAGATGTAGTCGTTAACACGGGAAGTCTGCCCGTTGAGAAGCATCTCCCCACCAATATGCTGAAGATAACGAAAGTCGACTAATATACACCACTTTAGGAATGCTGGCTGGCTGCAGCCAGTATTCCTAATATTTTTTCTACCTCCTGCCGGTCCACCCTCACATACGCAGCATCATCCCCCATTGCATCGTTGACATATTCCATCGTACTGGCCACCAGAATGCGTGCAGAAGTATGGAACTCACTGGCATCGGTCTTCTCCGCCAGGGCGGCAATATTGGAAGACCGCACGCCCGAGCCCGGCATGATGACGATCCGTTCATCCGCCTGTCTTACTAATTCATTGATAAGGGCAGCGCCCTCCATGGCGGTGGGTCGCTGACCCGATGTAAGGATGCGTTCACATCCAAGGCTGATGATATCTTCCAGGGCCTCAAAAGGATTGGCAGCCCGGTCAAAAGCACGGTGAAAGGTAACACCCAGCGGCCAGGCCGCCTTGACCAGCCTGGCGGTCCTTTTCTTATCCACTGTTCCGTCCGTATTCAGCATCCCGATCACGACACCGTGGCAACCGGTTTCTTTACAATACTGTATATCCTTTAACATGATCTGAAATTCCTCTTCGGAATACAAAAAATCCCCTCCCCTGGGCCGGATGATAGGATATATTTCTATCTGTAATAATTCCCGCGCCATCCGGATCAGGCCGGGCCCAGGGGTCGTGCCCCCTTCTTCCGGACTGGCGCAGAGTTCGACGCGATGCGCACCCGCCTCCTGGGCAATGATGGCGGAAGTAAGGTTAAAACTGCATATTTCTAATTTCATATTGATAATGTTTAAACGGCGGCAACTCAGAACTTATAACTCAGAACTCAAAAAACGCTCTTCGATTGGACCATTTTCTCTTCCGTATTGCTCTTGATCGCGTAGCTGAATCCCTTCTGAATGGCGTAGGATCCGGTCTCCCCCTTCTTATTGAGGGCGAGAAAGGCGACCTGGATATCTTTGGCCTTTTCTCCCTTGACGCGGACGATCTTTTCGATGGCCTTTTTACAAGCCTCCTCAGGGGATAACCCCTGGCGCATGAACTCTATGACCGTGTGGGATCCACAGATGCGGATGACATCCTCTCCCTGCCCTGTCGCCGTGACGGCCCCTACTTCGTTATCCACGAAAAGCCCCGCCCCGATAATGGGTGAATCACCCAGTC
>Ga0247778_1001239_pt1 | contig 12338 bp, 10 predicted proteins | sample UWRJL049202B5_FD_179939 | JGI IMG/M metagenome (GOLD analysis project Ga0247778, IMG submission 179939) | Plant litter microbial communities from Arlington Agricultural Research Station in Wisconsin, United States - UWRJ-L049-202B-5 | ecosystem: Environmental > Terrestrial > Plant litter >... | reverse complement strand
AAATAGGGGATATGGTCCTGATGGACGGAGGGTGTAAGGTAGAGGGGTATTCATCCGATATCAGCCGTACCGTCGTATTTGGCGCGGAACCGACCAAACGCCAGCGCGATGTCTGGGAGATCCAAAAAAAATCACAGGCCGCCGGCTTTGCCGCCGCACGCATCGGGGATCCCTGTGAGAACGTAGATATCGCTGCCCGGAAAGTATTGACCGACGCAGGCTTCGGACCCGGCTATAAGATACCCGGCTGCCCCCACCGTACGGGCCATGGCATCGGCATGGATGGCCATGAATGGGGAAATATGGTCCTGGGTAATAAATTGCCCCTGCAGCCCGGCATGTGTTTCAGCGTCGAGCCAACCATCGCCATCTATGGTGAGTTCGGCGTCCGGATCGAGGACTGCGCCTATATGACGGAGGAAGGACCCAAATGGTTCTCCGTCCCCAGCCCGGCTATCGACAAACCTTTCTGGTCCTGAACCACAGGCGTCCCTGACCTATTTCAATTCAAAAAGAGCAAAAGGCTGGTCGACTGCATCCTTGTTGATCAGCCCTATTTCACTACCGGCACCAACAAATAAATAATCCCCTTTTTTGACAAAGGCCTTCCCATTTACCTGGACATCCTTGGTCGTGTTGAAGAGCCCGACCAGCATAATGGCGGCCTTCCTCCGCGGCAGACGTATCGTGGCATTTGCAGGCAACGTCAGCCGGTAACAGCGTACAGGCTTCTCATCGAACTGCATGTTTAACGCAGCGTTCTTCATCGGCCCTTCGATCACTTTCGGGTTCTTATTGACCAGCTCCATATCGATCACATGGAACTCCGTGGTATCGCTGTTCCATACACGATGGATCCGCGGCGTCGTATAAAAACCCTCGAACCAGATATGCCCGTCGTTAAAGGTGGGCTTCTCCGGTTCGACGATCACTTCCGACCCGGTCTTCGTATTACTGAGGATGAGAAAGACCGATGGGGTCGAATGCTTGTGGATCAGGGAAGTGTCCCCGGGAGGGATATGGACGTCCAATACCCGGACCCAGGCATTCTCAAAAACATTATGATGGCGGGGCTCCTGGCTGACTTGTACCTGCGCATGGCTGCAGAGGCCGACGGTCAGCAGACAAGGAATAAGGAATGAATATCGGGTCATCTTTTTTTACAAGATAAGAATTAATAATTCGGTAACACTTCATGGTCGCCCGGCGGACCGTTAATATTTTCAAATCCCCCATTTTTGTCATCAATTGAATTTCTATGAGGAAAAGTACCATCATTTTATTGGCAATGTGTACGCTGCGTATTTTCATAGTGGGCCAGGTATCCGCTCAGAACAAGGTTCGTCCCCAGCAAAAGATCATCATTTTGATGGTGGATGGATTCGGCGACGAATACTACCGGAACAGTGAGATGCCAACCTTAAACAAGATGGAAAAAAAGGGCCTTTATAAAGTAGTACCCTCGCTCATGCCCTCGGTCACCAATGTCAATAACGCTGCCATTATCACCGGTGAAACAGGGGGAAAGAACGGAATAACCGGGAATGTATTCCTGGATCCTGCAACAGGCAAAGAGGAATATACAGAGGACCCGCAACAGCTGCTGTCCCCGACTGTTTTTCAGCGTGCCCGGGCAGCGGGTGTAAGATCCATTCTTTTCTCCTGTAAAACAAAGACCGTTCAACTATTGAGCAAGGGAGCAGGAGAGACGATGTGCTGGGAGACGGCCTCTCCGGAATGGATCACCCGGCTCGGCAAACGTCCGGATATTTATAGCCGGGAAGTTAATTACTGGATCCTGGACGCTGCATTGTACAGTTTACAGCATGACCCGGGCCTGGGCCTTGTATTCATACATACAACGGACTACCCGATGCATGCATGGGCCCCGGAGAGCGCCGAGTCCAAAGAACATCTTCGTACATTGGACGGCTATCTGGCAAAGATCATCCGGGCGGCCCCGGATGCAGCCATCCTGATAACGGCAGACCATACCGTAAATCATAAAACAATCTGTTGGGATCTTGACAAGGCATGTACGGCCCGTGGCATCCATCTCAAGGCGGCGATCTCACCTGAAAAAGACCGGTACTACAAACATCATTTGGGAATGGGTGGATCGGCATATATCTACCTGGATGATCCCGCAGACTCCACGAATGTCAAACGCATGATCCTTGGTCTCAAAGGAGTAGAAGAAGTTATCTCAAAGACAGAGGCCGTACAACGATATCACCTGATGCCTGAACGCATCGGAGACTACATGGTGCTGGCTGACAGCACAACGGTATTCGGTCACCTGGAAAATTCCGAATCCGAAATGTTGCCCGAAACCTATCGCAGCCATGGATCCAAATACGAGGCCCAGGTACCCTTATTTATCTATAACGCCCGGAATCCACCGTCATCCGCCTATTTTACCGGCAATTACAAATTAGCCAGCTGGCTTTATCCGGTGAATAAAAATCAAAAAATCCAATAACCTTCCCCCCTTCGCATAAAAACGTTGTTCTTATATAAGTAAAAGGGGTATTTCTCCCCTTTTTTCCTCCCCCGGATTGTATAACCTTTATCCGGCAACCTCCTCGCTATGCTCCTCTCTAAAACTTACACCTATGCCACACAGACTATCACCCTGCCTGACAGGGCTGCCGGCCCTGATCCTTTTGCTGGCCGCTACGGCGGGCTTCGCACAAAAGAATCCACAGCGGATCCTGGCTACCTTCCTTCACGAAGGCCGTCCCTACAACTATGAATTTGAAATGAAGGCGGAATTCAATTACAGTTTTAAGATCAGCAGCCTGGGCAAGGACGATCCCGCAAAAGATGATTCGCTGGCAGTGGACTCCGTACAAATCACAGCCAGTGACAACCCGCCAAAAAAAGATCCCGCCACAGAGAACTCCACGGATCCCGTCTATTTATTCCGCTCATTCGATCAGATAAGCTTCGTCGGAATATTCTTGAGACAGATGAAAGACAAATTCGGGATCGACTCCACCAAGGCCCTCGAAAATACGGCAACGGAAATATTCTTTACGATCAAGACCCGGCTGAATTTTATAGATGACGAACCGGTGACTGCCTACCTGATCCTGAAAAAAGACAATATTCACAGCTTCCTGCAGAGTAATTTTTCTCACTATTACAACGGCTGGCTGAAAAACCTCATAGCCTACCATGCCATCGACCGGGTGACGGTAGAGACCCAGGACGGGGCGATAAAAAATATCACCGCCAGGATGATCGACACGGCACTGGTCAACAGTATCCGCGAATCGCCGCGCCAATACCTGGAATTTAAAAATCCTTTCCCCATCGGTATCTCCGGCAAATTCGATCCCGAAAAATTATCGGCTATCAAGCTCTATTGCTTCAATTGCTATGGTATAAAAGACCTGTCCCGCTATATCCATCTTTCTGACCTGCTGACCCTGGACATCGTGCTGGAGAACAACAAGGACGACTACAGCCCTTCCAACCGGACCATCGGCCTTTCCCCCGCCAATCCCATCCAGGAATTAAAAAAGGACCGTCGTTCAAGGATTCTAAATATCGCCGCATTCAGTGATTTTGTCGGCATGGACCAGGAACAGCCCAATGGCCTCATCCAGATAGAGGCCAGGAGAAAGATCAACATCAATACAAAATTCCGTCTGCTGCATAGCTTTGACCAGGGAGAAGATGTCGCGTCCCGATACAACCTTAGCAAGATCATCGCCATACCCGTCGATACCAGCTACAAAACGACAAGGAGCAAGTACCTCACCTATAATTTATACAGGAAACGCGGCAGGCTGGATTCCACCAGTGTTCCCTTTGACTCGGTCCGGTTAAAACAAAGAAGATTCACATCTCCTTACTACACATTTTTTTCCACGATAGAACCGGTCCTGCTATTCTCCAAACTGGAACAGACCAACAAATTGATCGATAGCGGAAAAGTTGTCAACGGCAAACTACCCCCCATTCTACTATACCAGTATCAACTGGCCTCCCTGGGCGTAAACCTGGACATCCTGAGAGTCAGCTTCCCCCAGCTGAAATTTAACTGGAACCTTCTGCATGGGGGATACTTCTGGTTCAGGACCCGGGTGGCTACATCGTCCGATACCAACAGCAAAAGTTCGGTAGCCTTGAACAGCAATTACTGGCAGTTGGGCACCAGCTTCTCTTTCAACCCGGATACAAGATGGGCGGCATCCTTTGGGATCAATTATATACACCAGCAATTATTGAACCCGAATTATAAGATAATGGCTACGGACGGGCTATGGCAAATCTTCTTTGACGGCTCCTTCAAGACCTCCGATGACAATAAAATGTTTTTGCGTTTCAGATGGACCTCGGAAGTAAAAGATCATGACAACAATTTTACCCAGATCCAACTGGGCTATTCCATGAGCCTTTTTGTAAAGCCGATAGAGACAATTCATTGAGCCCAGATTTTTCGGTGGTCTGAGGTCTATGCATGCTGAGGCCCTGTGCACGCCGAGGTCCCACGGCGAGGATCTATCTCGCCTGCTGTAATGCCCCGGCCAGCGCGATGACCAGGCTGGCGGAATTGTCGGCTGCCACCTGGTAGAAGGCCCTGACATCGGCCGCGGCATGACTGTTGGCATTATCACTCAGGCTGCGGATAACGAGGAAAGGCACCCCTTGCTGCCAGCATAGCTGCCCGATGGCGGCCCCTTCCATTTCCGTGGCTTCTGCATGCTGCTGCCGGTGAAATTTTTCCGTCGCCGGTGTAGAGGCCACGAATACATCTCCCGTTACGATAATACCCGCCACGATGAGGGGCAGCCTGTCTGCACCGGCCTCATGGATCTTTTCAAAATGTAGGCTGCGACTGACAGCCTGGGCCATTTGCACCAACACGCTGTCACAGGAGAAGTAAATGGGATTATCAACAAGTGTAAAGGGATTGCGGGTGGCGCGAACCTGCAGGCTGTCCGGCGTCAGCGTGCCATAGTCATGATAGGCAACGGCAGTACCAATCACCAGGTCACCGGGCGACAATTGAGGATCGACCCCTCCGGCAATGCCGGAGAACAACAGCTCATGAGGCTTAAAATGTTCCAGCACCAGGGTGGTAGCCATGGCGGCATTCACCTTACCCATACCCGTTTGCGCCAGCACAACCCGCCTTCCATTCAACAGACCAAGGGTGAATCGGACCTGCTGGATCACGGTATCTCTCTTTTCCCGGAGACGCTGTTGCAGTATCGTCATTTCCGGCGGGAATGCGCCAAGTATCGCCGTGGTGGGACCCGGCGCCTGTCCAAAGATAAAGAACTGAAACAGGAACAGGGCGATAAAGACGGACAGGATGCGTTTATACATATACATTATTTCAGGATCAGGGAAAGAATGGCAAAAACATCGATTACCAGCAGGGCCGGACTCAATTCCTTCTTTTTACCGGCCATTATTTTCAGAAGGGTATAGCTAAGGAAACCCCATATGATACCCTCCGTGATCGAATAGGTAAAAGGGATCAGCACCATGGCCAGGAAGGCAGGGATCGCCTCGTCCATCTGCTGCCATTTGATCCTCACCACCGGCCGGATCATAAAGACCCCTACCAGCACCAGGGCCGGTGCGGTAGCGATCGCCGGTACCATGGAGAGAAGAGGAGTCAAAAAGAGAAAAGGCAAAAAGAGAAGACCACCCACCACAGCGGTCAGACCGGTGCGCCCGCCCGCTTCGATGCCGACGGCCGATTCGATATAGGCCGTCCCGGGACTGGAACCCAACAGGCCTGCCAGGGTCGTGGATACGGCGTCGGTCAGCAGGGAACGCCGGATATTCCTGGGCTCCCCATGCTCATCCAGCAGATTGGCGGCTTCCGCCAGACCCACAAAAGTAGAAAGACTGTCGAAAAGATCCGTAAATACAAAGGCAAATATGACGGGTACGACCGACCATTGCAGGGAGTGCAAAAGATCCAGTTGGAAGAGCAGGCTGAAGTCGGGGGCGGAAAAAAGACCTTTCCAATTGACAATGGAGCCGCCATGACCACCGCTATCCAGTCCCCACCAGCGGCCGATCGGATAAGCAATAAGGGTCGTAAAAATAATGCCGATAAGAATGGCGCCCTTTACTTTCCGGATGACCAGCACAGCCGTGACCAGCAATCCCGCCAGAAAAGTCAGCATGGCAGCACTAAAGGTTCCAACGCCAACAAGGGTGGCGGGATTGGATACGATGAATCGGGCATTTACCAGCCCGATCAAAGTAATAAAAAGACCGATACCGGCCGCAATGGCATAACGCAACGGACGTGGGATGGCCCGCACGATATAAGTGCGGATATTGAAGACGGATAGCAGCAGGAAAATGACACCTGACCAGAATACAGCCCCCAGGGCCTCCTGCCAGGGAATTTTCAAACCCAGGACGGCAGAAAAGGTAAAGAAGGCATTTAATCCCATGCCAGGCGCTACCAGGATGGGGTTGCGCGCATAGAACCCCATCATCAGGCTGCTGAAGAAGCTCACAAGAATAGTGGCAGTCGATACCGCGGAAAAGGACATTCCGGTCTGATGGAGGATCGCCGGATTCACGACGATGATATAAGCGGTCGCTAAGAAGCTGGATACCCCGGCAAGAACTTCCGTTCGAAAGTTCGTGCCATTTTTTTGTAGTTGGAAATAGTCTGTCATGCAGCAGCCCGGTTGAACCGGAAAGATACTAAAAAGAGATCTTTTCCCGGCTTCCGCTGACCTTTTCAGCATACAAACTTGGACTTTTCAACAAACCACGCATTGCCGCACTAAATTACCTTTGCAGTATAAATTATATAGAAATGAAAAAGACAGTATTGGTAACAGGAGCATCGGCAGGAATTGGCAAAGCAACCGCAATTTATTTGGCACAGAACGGTTACAATGTTTATGGAGCTGCACGCAGGATGGAAAAAATGCAAGACCTCACCGCCTACGGCATCAAACCTATTGCATTGGACATTACAAAAGATGAAAGCGTTGAGGGTTGTGTAAACCAAATTTTGAAAGAAGCAGGAAGCATAGATATTTTGATAAACAATGCAGGTTTTGGCTCTTATGGCTCGATTGAAGATGTTTCAATGGAAGACGCACGCCATCAGTTGGAAGTAAATGTATTTGGTGCAATGCGTATGGCACAACTGGTTTTGCCGAAAATGCGGGAAAATAAATACGGTAAGATTGTAAACATTTCGTCTGTTGGCGGTAAGATCGTTTTTCCATTAGGTGGTTGGTATCACGCAAGTAAGTTTGCATTGGAAGCGTTGAGCGATAGTATGCGAAATGAAGTTAGGGAATTTGGCATTGACGTCATAGTTGTAGAGCCGGGGGCTACCAGATCAGAATGGGGAAATATTGCTACGGATAGCTTGATTAAAGTATCGGGACATACAGCTTATAAAGACCTGGCAACTAAAACGCATAAAGTATTTACGCAATTATCCAACAATATAGCGGAACCAATAGTTATAGCAAAACTTATTAAAAAGGGAATAGAAGCAAAAAATCAAAAAACAAGATATACGACTAAACAAATGGCCTCTACGGTTTTGTTATTCTTAAGAAAGATATTATCCGATAAGCTAATGGATAGGTTAATTATGAGCCAAATAAAATAAAACTATGAAAAGCGACATCAGTCTTCAACATAATATCCTGTATTCCCGCGGTTATCAGAAAATACAGAGCACCGAACATTACTTTCCCGACCACGCTTTAGGAATAATGCTTTCGGGGGAATCCCATTATTTTACAAACGAGGGAACATTTGTAATGAAAGAAGGTACAATTTGTTTAATGCGTAAAAATCAGTTATTCAAAAAGCTGAAAAAACCTGGTCCAAATGGGGAGCCAATTTCGTTAATCAGCATATTTCTTGACCAAAACTCTTTACACCAATACGCAACAGAAAATAATATTCTAAAACAAAGTCCGTATAAAGGTACCCCTATGATTGACCTGACAGGAAATGTGTTTTTGAAAGGTTTTTTCGACTCGTTGCTGCCATATATTGACAATCCGAAAAAGCTTACAGCAAAAATTGCGGAACTTAAAACATGTGAAGCAATTGAGTTGTTGCTTCAAACAGGTGATGTCTTTAAAATGTTTCTGTTTGATTTTCAGGAACCGCATAAGATAGATTTGGAGACATATATGAACCACAATTATAAGTACAACATTCCCCTATCATCGTTTGCTAAACTAACGGGACGTAGCCTTTCCTCATTTAAAAGGGATTTTACAAAGATATTTGAAACAACACCTGAAAGGTGGTTACAACAGAAGCGCTTGGAGCACGCCCACTATCTCATTTCAAAGAAAAATCTACGTCCCTCAGAAGTGTATTTGGAAGTTGGTTTTGAAAACCTGTCGCACTTTTCATTCGCTTTTAGAAAACTGTTCGGGCTGACACCAACCGGGTTGACAGAAAAAAAGAAGAATACCAGCCGCTAACAATGTACTTTCGCAGTGTTGATCTTTTTTCGCCTGGCGAAACCCTTTATTAGAACCGGATCGGTCTCACATATAATGTTCCAGCCAGGTATTCCTGAACTTCCTTTCAGGGTCATATTTCGCAACCAGTTTTTTAAAGTCCGGCATCCGCGTATAGAGGCTGTGTATGTGTTGAGGGGACATCGTAAATAGCTTCCCCCAATGAGGTTTGGCGTGAAACGGTGCCAACTGCTGCTCTATCAGGGGTAATAGCTGGCTGACGGCGGGCCAGTCGGGCTTCCAGGTGAAATGCAGGGTGGTAGAAGGCTGCCGGTAACAGGGACTCATCCAAAGGTCATCCGGTCCGATACACCGGATCTCCGAGATCAGAAGATGTGGGGAGATCTTCTCATGCAGCTGATGGACCGCCTTTATCGCTTCATAGGACCGCTCCCGGGGAACAAAATATTCGGACTGGAGTTCCTTCCCGCTGCTGGGTGTAAAACCCATGCGAAAATGGGGCAACCGCTCATGCCAGGGGCCGGGTACCCCCATCTGCTCCGTACAGTTCTCCGCACCCAGCTCGCTGATGGGATGCAGATCGCGTGTGGCCGCCGTGGCGCCAAAGAAGGTCTTACCCCGTTCCACGGCCAGACCCCTCTCATCCTTCTGCTTGATCCATACTTCATTGATATTGTTGTTGCGCCAGTCGGTGAACAGACTGACACTATAACCGGCCGCCATGATGTCGTCGAATCGATCTTTCAATTCTCCCATGGGAAGGTTCTCGTACACATATTGCCGTACCTGGTAAGTAGGTTCGATGGCCAGCGTTATTTTGGTGACGACGCCCAGTGCTCCCAGGTTGACGACCGCGCCCTGGAACGCGTCCGGATCCTTCTCCTGCGACAGGGTGATGACCTCCCCGGCAGCAGTAACCAACTCCATACCCCTGACGGCAGAGGAAAGATTGCCATTACCGGTACCCGAACCATGTGTGGCAGTGGCACATCCGCCTGCGATGGAAATATGGGGCAAAGACGCCAGGTTATGCAGGGCATATCCCCGCTCATTCAGATAAGTGGCCAGTTCTCCATAACGGACGCCGGCCTCGACCGTGACCGTATGCCGCCCACTGTCCAATGAGACGATCTTGTTCATCCCGCTGAGCGCAATCAGGTGGTCTTTCGAATCCGCGATGTTATTAAAACAATGACGGGTCCCCAGCACCTTCAGCTTCCTGTACTTTTTCACCAGGGCCTGGACGGCTTCCACCGAACCTGCCTGTTCCAGGGGATAACTGCTGTAAGTAAGATTGCCTGCCCAGTTTCTCAGTTTGCCGTCCTGGGCCCAATCGACGAGGGGTGATACCGTGGCGCCTGCCATCATGATGGATGATAATTTAATAAAGGTTCGTTTTTTCATATGCAGCCATTAGAACATCAAGTTACATTTTTTATATCGGATGGCTTACCGGGGCGCTTACCGGAATCCTCCTGACTGCATAATAACATGGGTGAGAAATCCCAAAAAAGCTACATAATAAGCCCCGATAAAACCAATCGCATAAAGGAATTTTCTGTTATCCAGCAAGGAGATCTTACCCTCCATCTCCGCAGCATATTGATCGATTTGCATGATGCTAGTTTTTCAAATAGTAAAAACTAAGTGTTATTGTGTAATCAGGCATGTAAAATTAATTTAATTGTATGTATAAATTGATGATTATAAGATTATTAAAAAAATGCCGCATTCTTGGTTACGAATCCCACTCCGGATTGTACTAATAAGAGTACCCTCCTTTTTTTGGAGCGCGAAAATTTGAAACCACTAAATTTTATCACTATTTTGTTAAGTAATTACACTTAATATTTCCAAATCTATGAAAAAAAATATACATATATACTGCCTGCTGGCATTGACCCTTTGTCTGTCCTTTCAGGCCTGCCGGAAATCTGTATCCGCTACAGAAGACCAGCCCCCGCCATCAGTGACACACGACACGTCCAGCAGGCCCCTTATAAATCGCGATACCAGCGGTACCCAGGCCGCAGTCCCCTTCCCGCAGACCCCTGTTACCGGCTGTTCCTATTCTCCCGATTACGGAGATACCATCATATATCCACAACCGAATAATGGTCAGGATTATATCGTTACCCCCATCAATAATCCGGGGCCCGGCAAATTTCTTTCCTGGCCAATGGGGATGATCATCGACAGCACTACTGGCGCGATCAACATAACAAAGAGTGAGACCGGTCTGAGATATGCCATCGGCTTTGTAAAGGACGGCACGACCGATACCTGTCTGACCAGCCTGATCATTGGCGGTGCCGCCTACATGGATAGTATCTACGTGCTGGAAAACGGGGCTACGACCGCGGCACCCTATTACGATGCCAACACCTTACTGCCCCCCGTATGCGCAGGCAACGGATGTACCTTCGACGTCACCGGATCGGCGGCCAATCAGAAAGTGATCGTCAATACCACCAGCGGCGTCATCGACCTGGCAAAAACTTTGAACGGAACCGGTCTTTTAGGCGGCGCATTTGGTCTTTTGCCTTTGAATGGGCAGACGGTCAACAGCAGGATCTACTATCGGCTGAACGACGCCAGTAACAACGCCCTCCAACATATCGATGTCCAGTTGATCTACTATTATAGCAAGTCCCAGATAGGGTCGGGACTGCTGAGTAATGTAGTCACCAAACTGACCAATATTCTGGCAGGAAATATGATCAGTACGGCAGCCAACCCAAGGCCCCCCCTGATCATCATCGTCAGAAAGTTCTAGTCATACCTGTAATATCGATACCAACCAGGACGGCGGATCTTGATCTGCCGTCCATTTTTTATGTAACTTCATCTGAAGTATACATCGTGCATGATCTACAAAGCCACCCCCCTGGTACTGATCTTTTTGCTGCTGGTATCCTTGGATTTTGGCCACCCCAATCCAAATCAAAACCAGCAACCCCCCATCCTTATCCTCTATCAAAAGGCCGATTCCCTCTTCCATCTCACCCATTCCACGGGGGCTACCGACAGTACTGCCCTCGCCGGCTTTGAACAGGTCATTGATGACCTGGACAGATTGACCGCCTTTCCGGGCAAGGATACCCTGCTCTTCCAGTCCTGGTTGAAAAAAGGCATTTTACTCGATGTCAGATATGACTATGCCGGCGCAAGGGACGCCTATCGTGCAGCGCTCGCCGGCCATCATCAGGGCGATTCATTAACCTTCGTAGCCTCCATCTACGCCGGCGCCAGTTACTATAACCTCAACAATTTCGACTCCGCCAATTATTTCCTGCTGCGGGCGGAATCCATGCTGGGACGGGTCCGGGACCCGGATGACGAAGTAAGGCTCTACAACACGCTGGGCGTGCTCTATTATGATAATGGCAATTATCGTCAGGGAAAGAACTATTTTAACCGGGCCCTGGAGATCGTCACGGCCAAACAGCCGTTTGACACCCTCTCAGCCGTGAGCCTCCAGACAAATATAGCAACATCCTTCTATCGCCTTGGTCTATACGAAGAATCCCTCTCTATCTATACCCGCATCCTGCGCTACCGGATCTTTGCCGACCAGATCTACATGAACATGGGCCGGGCCTATGCCGGCCTGGAAAAATTCACGGATGCGCTGACCTGTTTCAGAAAAGTGAACGCTGCAAAGATCCCCGCGGTCATCAATGAAATGGGCCATACCCAGTTCCGTCTGCACAGACCCGATAGCGCGGCCTGGTACCTGGATCGGTTGCAGCCCCCCGGCAAACCCGGTCAGCAGGGCCGGCCCGGGACCTCCGGTACGCCAGGCCAGGTCAATGCCGGCAAACTCAACGAACTGGACATGGGCATCAACGAGCTGTACAGGGCCGACCTGCTGGCCGG
>Ga0247778_1001238_pt1 | contig 12371 bp, 17 predicted proteins | sample UWRJL049202B5_FD_179939 | JGI IMG/M metagenome (GOLD analysis project Ga0247778, IMG submission 179939) | Plant litter microbial communities from Arlington Agricultural Research Station in Wisconsin, United States - UWRJ-L049-202B-5 | ecosystem: Environmental > Terrestrial > Plant litter >... | reverse complement strand
GGGGGGGGGGTTGTGGTTTGGGGGGGGGGGGGGGAGGGGGGGGAGGTGGGGGGGGAGGATCTAGAAGTACATATTAGTGAGGGACAGACGAAAAGAAGAGAGGGGAACGTACTCCTGGGTCGGAAAGAGAGGCGTGGATGAAAGAAGACAGGCAAATATAGTATACATAGGCAAATACAATGGGTATCGCTGGCGAAATGTTATGCCATAACCACGGTGCTGAAAATACAAGAAAGAGAACTCCAGGAAGGACGACTGCAAATCCTGTGGCTATGCTTATTGGCTTGTCTCGAGTATTCTGTAATCGTCCGCCCCAAAAGAATACCGTGTTTCCGGTAAAGTATTCGTAATTAGTTCCAAGCTTTTGCTTTGGAATTGGTTCCGGCGCATCGGTTGGTGTCAAACCTGGTGATGACGCTGCTGAAGATAATTTTTCTCTCCCTTGCGTACTTCGATTCGGACTGCTTGCAGCAGCATCCCCTCGAGTCGGTAATAGGAAACTGGAACGGAAAGATCGTGGCGATTTCGAGGGTGTAGGGAGACCTCCGCCATTTTTATAACTCTTGTCGATATTCAAAGTCAGGCCTTTGGTGTTGGGAGGCCCTCGCTGTAATGGTCGTACGCTTTCCGTAAGACTTCCAGTTGCGTTATGGCCATGCGTAGGACTTGTGTTCGCCGTCACCCGCTCTGCCGTCTCCGTCATTTCTGTCCCCCGTGAAGGCGGAGGAGGGCTCTCTATATGATCACGCTGACTCTGGCCCTGCTTGGCCGTCTGATTCGAGTTGACGCTGTGTCTGGCTACACTGCTTCCTCCCTCGGCAGATCCATCCTCGCTCGATCCCACCTGTGCCATCGTAGGCGGCCGAGACCCTCCTCTTTGCTGTTGTAATCGCTGCGAACTCATCGGATGGAAAAAAGCGTGAGACTGGAGAGAAGGAACATGAGTTCTATTCGTAGCACTCTGTGGTCGACCTCCTATTGTCGACACGCTACCACGTTGAGCATGGGGAGCGGCATACCCCCTTCTCGAAGGCGGTGGCTGGGACCATTGGCCTCGCTGTGACGAGATGCCCGTTACACCAGTATTCGGCCTTGAGACATCTCCAGTTTGCGCGCTGCCTCGCCTGTAGCCTGAATGCTGGGCACTCGACCGGGTCGTCGAGGCCGCGGTATGTTCTTCTCCATCATCGGAAGCTATATCGGTCATCCGCGATGACAATATACTCTCGGCATCGCCAGTGTCGGCATGGTCGAATTGTTGGTTTGGGAATGCGTTCGTATCTGTGGAATGCGGCCCGGTTGGTATCTCTCGAGACGTCATCGTGCCGTTGAAGAAAGAGCCCTTCTCTTCCGTAGTTTATCTGCAGCAACTGTCCTCGTAACCCTCATCCCTCAGACGTTCATGGTTCGAAAAAAGTACGTTGTGAAGTGCCGGCAGTTTGGTTCGTGGTTTCTTAGCGCGGACTGGGAAATTAAAGTCGATAAGTGAGGGGGCGACGGGAAGACTGAAGGAGACGATGAATCTGGTGTAGTAGAGAAGCGGAGACTGAATTAATTATCGTGATAATGAGTGTATGAGTGATGCCAGATCGGTGACGATTTTGTTTGCGTGGAAAAGGAGAGTGGTGTGTTCTTGGGTGTGGTGTTTTGGTCACAAAACTAGATTTTGAGTTTGGCTCGCAAAGCAAAGGGGCGTCAATGCAGAAAATGTCCGAGCACTCCTGGTGCTCCTAGATCAAGATGGGATCAGCCCAGCGGAGCCCGACATGGTGGTTCCTCGATTCGGGGCAGAGCACAGGGATAAACAAATTAATCGACAGCAATTGGTGCAATCGGTACCTCAAAGCATACTGAAGTAAGTGCGCACAATCTCGAGCTGCATTGGCGCTGCATTACGGGACATTGATCACGCATCATTGGGTCTTTATTGGGGGCAACATTGGGGGCATCTTGGGGTAAGGGGGCGGCGTCTTGCAGGCCTTACATAAGACGCCAACGGTGACGTTTGTGAAGAGGGGGTGTGAGGAAAGCTGCAGGTACAGGCATCGGCATCCATTTCAGGAGATTCTGGAACGAGGAGAGAAGTGTCAACAGCGGAGGTCTTCTTCCGTCCCGTCTGCAGCCACGGGACTTGAATATATGGGTACATGTGACTTGGTATTTGGAGCTATCATAGCGTTGTTCTTCTTTTCAAAGCCAGACGTATTGTTCCTGTCTCGAGTGTCTATATACTTGTATCGCTGGGCCAATGCTAGCACCATTAACCAGAACCCCCTTTTCCCCCTAGGTATTCGCATCGCTTAAATTTCACTTCCTCTTTTTGTCTCCTACTGTACCTCACATGCAGCTTTCTAAAGTATCTAACTAAAAGGCCTCCACAAAAGCCTCAGAATCGTCTTGACAAATTCTGTTGCCAAAAGTTAGGTAGCCTTCCCTCACGCCAGACCTCACCTCTTTCCGACCCGATTTCAAAAAATCAAAGATCAAGATTCGTCAGTCCTAATTCTCCACATTTTAATACAATACTCCCAAAGAACGCGTTTCATGGAAGCCAGAGACCATTACGATACAATTCTCTCAGAGGAAGAAGGAGGCTTGGCATCTGTAACCTTCCCTCCGGGAAGCTCGTCTGGCACGCGAGGCTGGAGGCAACATCCAACATCCAGCAAGCTCCATAAACGCAATAAACCATTCGCAGTGCACTGCAAACGATGGAGCAATACCAACATACGCCACTTCCCGAAAACAGGTTCATACGCGTGCTAAACCTGCTTCCTCCCCCCAGCACCAACAGTAGCGAGCTCCATGGGAAACTCATCCCCGTTTCCCTAGACAAGCTACCTCCTTTCGAAGCACTCTCCTATTCATGGGGCGCGCCCGTGCTTTCCAGCACAATAATATGCGACGGACATGCACTTAACATTACGTCTAATTGCGAAGCTGCTCTCCGGCGTCTACGCCAACCTGCGAAGGCGAGACTGGTTTGGGTAGATGCGATTTGTATTGATCAGACGTCTGTAGCTGAGCGGAATCAGCAGGTGAAGTATATGGGGGAGATTTATGGTCAAGCTAGACGGGTACTTGTTTGGTTGGGGGAAAGTACGGAGAGGAGTGAGGTTGCGTTGAGGGGGTTTAGGAGGGTTTATGATGGTGCGTTGACGGGGAGGTTGTTTGGGGTGAGGATGAGGGAGAGGGTTGTTGAGATGGAAATTGCTAGACTCAAAGGTGGGCAACCTATCTCCGTGTGATTTGTGGTGTAGAGTTGGGAATCTGATACGAGTAGACGAGTGTCAGGCATATAGTATTCCGAATGTGCCGGTGCTGGACAGCGTGCTGCAAGATGTCTTTTCGAGATCGTGGTTCTCGCGCTTGTGGACTATACAGGAGGTTGCTCTTTCTCGGAATGCCGTGATGCTTTGCGGAGCCACGGAGATTCCGTTCTTTACTTTTGTTCAAGGTTCCAGGACTATCTCTGTGAAGGAAAATAGGCCGTGGGCGGAGAATCCTTTGGTCGGCCAAGGCATTCTTGGTGGATCCGTGGCTTTGCATATGAGAATGTCGGAGGCGCTTGATAAGTATCCTAGTAGGTGGCATAAGGTCTTGAATAAAGCTGTACGTGTCTTTTCTATAATGATGAGTGGGGGTTTCCTCGTAAATTGCCGTAGCGGGTGGGATGGATCTTAGGGTGCGAGACCACAGCGAGTGGAAGCTTCAACTCAGTTTACTCTGTACCGCGAGGATTCATGCCTATACCAAGCAACTCTAATGTGCACACAGGTCAACAGTGTTCTACCAAAAGGCCACAAACCCCCTTCCCCACTCACAAGATCGCGGATTCTTCAGTTGGCGCATGACAAGAATGCTACCGATCCCAAAGACAAGGTCTACGCATTGTACAGCCTATTCTCAGCCCTTAACATCCCAATCACTGGAGAAGTCGACTATAACAAGCCTCTTGCAGACATCTACTACCGCGAGACCCTTACTGCCATCAGCGAAGACAAATCCCTCGACGTCTTCTACAACATAACCGGCAACGATAATCCCGAGCTTCGCAACCTACCATCATGGGTTCCCGATTGGAGCGACACCACTTCGCCGCGCTGCACAAATTATCAGTTCTATGCTGCCGGCGGTCCCACTACCCCTATTGCGAAGTTATCGCCCGACGGTCTACAGGTCACCTGCTACTGTCGCATCATAGGGTTTGTAGAGAAAATCGCAGAGAAAACAATGCCCCGACTCGCCCCACTGGAGAGCTTCAAATTCGAGAACATCCTGCCGACAATACACAACTGGGCAACATTCTGCGAGCCTGGCTTCACTCAAAACGCCATGGTATCCCACCGACGAAAGAAATATTACGAGAGCAAATACTTCACGCTGGAAAACTTCTGCGATATACTTGTCCGCGGAACGGCACCTTACTTTGACCCATATGGCGAAGTTGAGATCTCTCATACCCAGAGCCAGAACCCCAATGCAGAGTATCAGCAGGAGCTGCAGCGAATGGGAAGCGTCTGGGCTCCGATCGCTACTTCGGTGACGACGGATATCCTCTACCGGCGATTGACAGACTACCCTGAGTCCATCGTCTCGGACGATGTCATGACCGGTATTTCCAAGGCTTTGGAAGGCACGCCGAGCGCGAGAACGTATCACCGACTTGTGGAGGTCGTGTCCGAGGGACTCGTCATGTTCAAGACTGAGAGTGGGTTCTTTGGGACTGCTCTCCCTAATATTCAGGAGAAGGATGAAGTGGCCCTTTTTGCTGGCTTAAGGATGCCGTTTATTATTAGGCCGGGAGAAACGGCACAACATCCGTACAGAATTATTGGACCGGCTTACGTGCAAGATACCATGGATGCTGAGTACTGGTCTGATTCTCCGACACCAGAAAACTTTTATCTGGTTTTGGGGTGATTGAATAGAACTCGCCCACGGAGGGTGGGAAGAGGCTCATTGCTGACGAGGGAAAGTTATAAAGCAGAAAGGCTTTGCTGCGATCTCGAATAGGAAGCTAGACACGCCACTCTTAGAACGTTACTGCTGGGGTGGAGACCAAGAACTAAACTTGACAATCAACCGAGAGTGTTGTTTAAGAATTTCCAAGAGAGAAACTGATAGCAATGCACTTGAGAGATCACGAAATTGAAGCAAGTCCCTTGGCTGGTCGAGTTGGCCGTGAAGAAAGTTCAAGAAACAGCAAGATACTCCACGTAGAAACAATGTGACTTTGACAGGAAGCACTAACTCTAGATGTATAGCTTACAAACTAAGCATTTCGTATTTAGATCCACGCGCTTCTTCTCCGTACCATTATTTCATCTTGAAGTTGCGAAGTTTGATGTCGCACACGCTGGGCAAAATTTTGTCTCCAAAAAGGCCCGACCAATCACATCAGCGATTTCGCTTAGTCACCAGTCCCGCATAGCTCTTGCCGAAATGCAATCACAACTTCAAGCTCCTCATCGAACCACATTCCCCAATCCCCATCACCCACCTCAAAAGCACGCCCACACCTCACCATACGAACCCAAAATGTCCGGAGCCATTGGAAAAGCCGCGCAGCAAGTCGGCAAGGCGGCTGGTAAGGCCAGCGAAGGAAGCAGTTTGACCAAGGGCGCGCGAAGAGATCCCGAGCTTATCGTATGTTTTGCCCCCGAAGCTCCAATTGACTCGCAAACATCAATTGTGCGGTAGCAGTAGTAAGGGAGAGTGCTAATGATGAACTTGGGTAGATTCTCTTCGGTGTCATGTCCGCGGCATTCGGTCTCGCGGGCTTCTACTTTGGACGCAAGCCGACGAGTGCGACGAGCGAGGCGAAGGTTAATATTGCCCAGGGGAGTATGCCGTGGCAGACGGAGAGCACGAAGGGGGATGAGGCGAGGGAGCACTTTAAGTATCAGTATCATCCGGTGAGTCAGGTCTTGTGCGGGTTTTGGGGATGGGAGAGCTAATTGTGGTGGTAGGGTGGTGATCCTAAGAACCCTCCTAAGGATGCTCCGAGTGCGCTGCACAGTGTTATTGTGCCGAATGTTAACTTGCCAAAGGTATGGATGACCCGCTGGAACCCTTTGAAATCAGTTGGATATGGAGATATGATCTGAGGGATAAAGGATGCATGAGCAAGGAATGCTGGGTTAGATGGGGGGCAGAGCGAATACCGGGGGATTGAATATTGCAGAACAAGTGCTAACATGCCGTTATTTAGGAGCTGCACGAGAAGTACAACAAGTGGGGTAAGGATGGATACTAGATTGGAGAGGAAATGTGAAAGGAGGACGAGGGTTCGAGGAGGTCCCGCTGTAGATACATTAGACTGGGCAGTTTTTTCTTGCGTGTAACAGAGGAATCATCACATCAATTGCATATCCTACGCATTGTGAGATTTCGCGATTTGGGCCTGCAGTGGCCGACGTGGGATGTTCAGAGTCCACTTCTCCTGGACTCCTTGGACGTTGAAAATACAATAAAGTCTCACAGCACATCATTTCCTCTCGAAAATTTCGGAAGTTAGACCCAGCGACGGCTCTCAATTGCTCAAAGTATTCCATGGCTTTGAGACTCTTCTCCGTATGACAATCATATAACAATTAGATATAGGGAGGCCTGCAGGGGAATTTCTACCAGCGTAGAAATGGAATTTTTCAAGCATCTGGAATGAAAGTTAGGAACCAACATATATGTATGCACATGAGCCCTCTATGATAATTAATTTGACACACTCCTTCACGTTCTCAGCCTCGTCCAGGATGGCCTTTAGCGGCGAAGCTCGAATTGGAGCCTTCCTTAATTGGGTTGAAGATCCTAAATTTAGAACAACGCTTTCAAATGTTTGGACAAGAACTGCCATCTTCGCGGGGTTTTAGAAGCGCATCAAAGTATATAGAGATATAAAACCCCGTAAAGAATAATATCCAGTGACCCATCAAGAAAAAGCCCCCAATTTCGTGGCGGTGATTTCTAAAAGTAGACGGCCCAGTGACGACTAGCACATAGCTGAAAGCTGCACGTCAAGGGCTCAGCCGAAGAAATCTGGCTTGATGCCACGATTAAAGGGATACGCGCAAAAAGTTCTCCCAGACTCTCACCACGCCCAACCCCAAAAACAAACCTGTCCACCGAGTCAGATTTCGATGCAGCACTTTTAATTCTCACGGCCATTTCTTCTCTACACTCTTTATTCGGATTGCGACAATTTGCATCGGAGTTGGGGTTCATTTCAGGAGTACGCGTGGGCTGAGAAAGCTCCCATTTCGGCAGCCTCTCCTCGACCTCGAGCTCCCAACAACACATCGCAAATATGGCGAAACCCTCGAAATCTAGCAATTCGACGGCCTCGAAGGTCTCGCGCACCCCTTCGAGCCAGAAGATTGTCAAGAAGTCGGATGACTACACCTCGGAGGGTGTCGAGGACCATGATGTCTTCCTCTTGCCAGGCTCCGACTATCAGATCATGCTCGGCATCACGGTGCTGGCTACTGTGGTCAGGCTGTTCAGGATATACCAGCCTAGCAGTGTAGTATTCGATGAGGTCCAGTATGTTTCCCTTGTTCTTGGGCTCTGCGAGCAATTGCTAACGGCTACCTGTGCAGCTTCGGAGGATTCGCATCGAAATACATCAAAGGCAGATTCTTTATGGACGTACACCCTCCCCTCGCAAAACTACTCCTCACATTGGCTGGATGGCTAGCTGGATTCGATGGCGATTTTGATTTCAAGGATATTGGAAAGGATTACTTGGAGCCCGGTGTCCCCTATGTCGCCATGCGAATGCTCCCAGCTATTTGTGGTATTCTTTTGGTTCCTACTATGTTCTTGACTCTGAAGGCTGCTGGATGCAGAACTACTACTGCTGCTCTGGGATCTTCTCTGATCATCTTTGGTGAGAATTGCCATTTTCCCCTGCCAAGGCAATTTGCTGACCAAAATTAGAAAATGGTCTGCTCACTCAAGCACGATTGATCCTCCTCGATTCCCCTCTCATGATCATGACTGGCTTCACGGCGTTGGCATTTACCTCCTTCTCGAATCAACATGAGCAAGGCCCCTCGAGGGCTTTCGAGCCTACCTGGTGGTTTTGGCTTGCGATGACCGGTCTTGGATTGGGCGCAACCGCCAGTGTCAAATGGGTTGGACTCTTCACAATTGCCTGGGTTGGATCCTTGACTATTCTTCAATTGTGGGTTTTGCTTGGAGATGTCAAGACGGTTACTCCTGTAAGTTCTATATACCCCTGTTCGCGAACCTGGAACTGATCGACGTAGCGCATTTTTGCCAAGCATGTGATGGCAAGGGTATTCTGCCTTATTGTTATCCCCATCACTTTCTACATGGCGATGTTCGGTATCCATTTCCTCTGCTTGGTTAACCCCGGTGATGGAGATGGATTCATGAGCTCCGAGTTCCAGGCTACTCTCAACTCCAAGTCTATGCAAGATGTACCCGTCGATGTTGCATTTGGTAGCAGAGTCAGCATCAGACATCACAACACCCAAGGAGGATATTTGCACTCGCACAATCTCATGTACCCCACTGGTAGCAAGCAGCAACAGATCACCCTCTACCCTCACAAGGACGAGAACAACCTCTGGCTATTAGAGAACATGACCCAGCCACTCGATGTCACGGGGCAGCCAATCAACGGTTCCAACGCATGGGATACACAGAACCCCCCGACTCTCATCAAGGATGGTGATACTATCAAACTTTACCATTTCCCCACTCACCGCCGTCTCCATTCTCACGATGTCCGCCCACCGGTCAGTGAGGCTGAATGGCAAAATGAGGTGTCTGCATATGGTTACGAAGGTTTCGAGGGCGATGCCAATGACTACTTCCGCGTCGAGATCATCAAGAAGATGTCTGACGGTGAGGCCGCCAAGGAGAGTCTCCGAACTATTCAAACCAAGTTCAGACTTGTACACGTGATGACTGGCTGTGTCTTGTTCTCCCACAAGGTTAAGCTTCCCGACTGGGCTTCCGAACAACAAGAAGTTACCTGCGCAAAGGGCGGAACCCTCCCCAACAGTGTTTGGTACGTTGAGCAAAATGAGCACCCTCAACTTGGTGAGGACTCCGAGAAGGTCAATTACAGAAACCCCGGCTTCTTCGGTAAATTCTGGGAATTGCAGAAGGTTATGTGGCAAACAAATGCTGGTCTCGTCGAATCTCACGCTTGGGACTCCCGCCCTCCATCTTGGCCTATTCTTCAACGTGGTATCAACTTCTGGGGCAAGGACAACCGTCAAATCTACCTCATTGGCAACCCTGTCATCTGGTGGAGCTCTACCCTTGCCGTCGCAATCTTCGCTGTCTTCAAGGGCCTTGCAGTTCTGAGATGGCAACGAGGCTTCAAGGATTATGACAACACGGTCTTCAAGCGTTTCGATTACGAGATCGGTACTATGGTTCTTGGATGGGCATTCCATTACTTCCCATTCTACCTGATGCAGCGCCAGCTCTTCTTGCACCACTACTTCCCAGCTCTTTACTTCGCCATCATCGCCCTTTGCCAGACATACGACTATGTATTTGCTCGTATCCCCGGCGTTGGTCTCCGCGAGAACCCATTAATTGGTCGTCTCGGAGCTCTCATCTTCCTGTCCTTGAGCGTCGTGGCATTTGGAATTTACTCTCCTCTTGCTTATGGTAACCCATGGACCCAAAAAGCATGTAACGCAGTAAAGCTCTTCGACTCATGGGACTTCGACTGCAACACATTCCTGAACGAGGTAATTCTACCCTCCCGCGGCCTCCCCACACGTGGACGCTAGAGGGCACACGCTGACCTTTCTAGTACTCTCAATACTCCTTACAAACTCTGAACGTCGACAAAGACGTCCACAAGACCGACTCCCCGCTTATCCCCACCGAAGCCGCTGAAGTGCCCATCGAAAATGCTCAACAGCCACTGGTCGAACAACCACGTGAAGGCATCTCCGAAGCGCCCGCTATGGTCTCCCCGCCACCTGAGCCACCTTTGGCCCCAGGCCACAGCGTCCTCTCCCGCGAAGAGAAAGTAGAATACAGAGACCAAGACGGTAACCTCCTCGACCCGGAACAAGTCAAATCCCTCGAAGGAAAAGTAGAGTTCAAGACACGATACGAAACACGCACACGCATGGTCGACGCCGCCGGAAACGAAATCAGCCCCGAGCAAGCAGCAGCAGCTGGCGTAGCGCCACCGCATCCAGATGTGGATGGGCCAGACTCAAGCACAGCAGGCAAGAAGGAGCCAGAGCATGAGGAGGCTCCTAAGGGGAATAGAGAGGTGAAGGCGGATGAGAGTAAAGAGGAGAGTGTAGCGAAGAGCGAGACGGGGGCAGCAAAGCCGGCGAGTGAGGGGAATGAGGCTACGGGTGCGTAGATGACATGTGAACTATGCTACTAAAAATATTATTTCTTTTGTATTTGGATGTCGGCGGGAATGGGATTCTGGGTGATGATTGTTTGTGTCTGTATATTAGGGATGACGCATAGAGGCGATGGGGGCGCGCGCGTAATATATTATATGGATACATAACCACCCTTCTTCGTCTTTTCTTTTTGATCAGTGCCTATTTAAAAATCCGGTTATCAGAGGTAAGAGTACACTGGTCAGAGTCGAATGTTTTGGAATCAGTTTAAAGTTCAATCTCTATAGCCAACGCCTCATTCCTTTCATTTATCGAACTGCATTCTAATTAGGGAAGTTTCATACAGTTGCCGTCTACAATCGAAGAGTGCAGTTTCGCCCGTTCAGATTCTCTCAGTGGAGGTTCTAATACTGAAGTCAGTCGTCATTCTGTGGATGAGTCAAGAATGTACTTACAACTGCAACTCTGTTGGTCATATACGTCTTGATATTCGGCATGAATGCACACAAAATCATGCCAACAGTTCCAAACGCGATGGTAGTGTACCACTAAAAAAAGTCAGCACAACACTTTCTCCCTCAAAGAGGCCAATAGACACTTACCACATACGACAAACTATCAGCATACGCCCACCTCGTCGCCAACCCAGCAGCCTCCAAAATCCCCGGCGTAACATCCGGCAACCTTTCCGCCTCCGCAACGCCCCCCGCGCCAAGCAGCGTCCCAACAAACTCCATCGCCTCACCCATCGGCAACCCAGCCTTGACAGCAGCTTCCGCAACATAAGTAGGCAGCTTATCCTTGATTTTCGTATTGAAGATATTGAAGTAAATTGTTGTGCCAACTGAACCGCCCAGGAATCGACTAGACAGCGAAAGCGCAGTCGTGGTTCCGATATAGCGGTCTGGACATGCGTAGAGAGCTGTAGTGAGCGTGGGTACGACGATAGCGCCGATGCCGAAGGAGGTTATGGTTGCCATTGCGACGGCGAAGCCGGGGTTGAAGGGTGTTGAGGCGGCGAGGGCGCCGCTGAATGCCGCTAGAAGAAAAGAAATATTGGTCAGCTGGTATGATCATGAAAAATTGAAGATGGGGGACGGCGGACATACTCATTACTGCGGCGGAGGCACATAACATCCAGCGGACGTGTCCGTTGGTGTATGAGAGTAGGGCGTTGACGATACAGGCTCCGGCGAGGATGGCGAGGGGGTAGCCGAAGCCTCGGATGCCGATTTCGATTGGGTCGGGGGGGTAGAGGGATTCTAGCATTACGGGGAAGAACCCGAGGACTGCGTAGAAGTTCATACCTACGTTTGTGAGTCAGTCAGCTCTTCCATATCGATACCTTAACGCGAACTTACCAGCAACGAAAACAATGGCAAGAGAAAGAGCAACAACGCTCTGCCCCTCAAAAATCTGCCACGGCACCATAGGGTGTTTCGTCCCTTTCCATTCCCAAAACGGAAATACTAGAATCATCACCAGTCCCACAATCAAAGGCCCAAGAACCTTCGCATCACTCCAAGCATATTGATACCCACCAGCCTGAAGTCCAACTAGAAACAGGGCCACGCCTCCAATAGACAGCAATGCCCCCACATAATCAATCTCCTTAAGGATATCCATGCTAGAAAGCCCATCGACATTATGTCTGGGAGGAGGATGGTAGCAGAATATAAGGCCGACGAAACCGAGGAAGTTCCAGACGCCAACGATTAGGAAGGCCCAGCGCCAGGTGGCGTGAAGTTGGAGTTCTTGGATGTAGATTAGGTAGGGGATAAATGGTAAGATGGAGAATGTGACGAGTGAAAGTGTGACTCCACGCCATCTGACTGGTGTGATTTCCGCAACCCTGCAATGTATTCTCATCAACATCTTTCCAAAGATCTCGGTCTCGGTCTTTCATTTTCATTTTATTTTTGAGAGTGAGAGTGACAGCTTACCCAGCAATAGCAGTCAACTCACAAATCCCCGCCCCCACGCCCCCACGCCCCCACGCCCCCAACCACC
>Ga0247778_1001237_pt1 | contig 12377 bp, 8 predicted proteins | sample UWRJL049202B5_FD_179939 | JGI IMG/M metagenome (GOLD analysis project Ga0247778, IMG submission 179939) | Plant litter microbial communities from Arlington Agricultural Research Station in Wisconsin, United States - UWRJ-L049-202B-5 | ecosystem: Environmental > Terrestrial > Plant litter >... | reverse complement strand
GTTCGATATTTTGCCGGATCTTCCCGCCAACTGGCCGCAAACCAGCTATTCCACATTGAGAACAATACAGGAAAGATTAAGCGCATATTGCTTTCAGATAGCTCAGAGGTATGGCTGAATGCACACGCATCGCTGAGCTGGAAGAATGATTTTAATGGGACGGAACGGAACATTTCGTTAAGCGGAGAAGGATTTTTCGATGTGCACCGCGACGGGCAACGACCCTTTATCATCCACACCCGGGATCTTGCCATACGGGTGCTGGGCACGGCTTTTAATGTGGAAGCCTATCCCGGTGAGAAAATGACAAGAGTCTCGCTGGTGCAGGGACTGGTACAGGTAAATGCAGTAAAAGATACCACTACTCATACGCTGCTTAGACCCGGATACGCGGCGGTATACTCCAACGACGCCCCCCGTATCGATGTCAGTGAAACGGCGGTAGACATGGTTGCGGCGTGGAAAAAGGGAGGGTTCACGGTAAAAGACCTTTCTTTTAAGGACGCGGTAACCCGCTGGTGCGACAATAATGAATACCAGGTCAAATGGAAAACAACAGGCGGCATTCATAAGATCGTCTCTGCTTCCTTTGAAAAAGGAAATTTCGAACAGGTTCTATCTGCCCTTTGCTATATGAGTCATAAAAAATATGCCGTCTCCGGCAAACAAATAACCATTTATTAAATAAAAGGGAAAGATCCCGTAGGAAAATCAATTAAAAAATGAAGACCAGCATCAACCCATTGGGCGGATACGCCCCAATACGGGAACGGATCACTATGTCTGTGGCCCTCGCCGGGCGGCTCTTTTTTTCCGGTCGCAACTTGTTTTTTTTCGCTTGCGCACTTTTACAGGCAATGGTCAGTTACGGCCAGCAAGGAGAAAGCCGGCAGGAAAAAGATCTCCACGAGAAAATAAAATTGACGATCTCCAGCGCCCCGCTGACCCGGGTATTGGAGGAGATAGACCGGCAGACCAGCTATTCTTTCAGCTACATCAAAGAAGATCTGGAAAAGATTATCGTCCGGGATTACATGGCAGATAATATTTCCCTGGAAAAAGCGCTCAAGCTGCTGCAAAAAAAAGTGAATATAGAATTCACCATCAGCAATAGATCGATCATATTCCGGCTGACCGCCCCTGACACCACAGCCTCTCCCTCCCGGCAGCCGGCATTGCCCGGAAAGCTATCCGGTAAGATCGTCGATGAAGCTGACGGGGAACCGGTAGCCGGCGCCACGGTGCGTATCGGGGAAAGGGGAGCCATTACCGATATCGACGGCAGTTTCCACCTGTATTTGCCCCGGGGGGTGTATGCTGCGGAAGTAAGCTTTGTCGGTTATGGCGTCAAAAAGATAACGGATATCGAAGTAAAGGGACAAACTACAACGTTGAACCTTACGTTGAAAAGAGAAAAAGGCAGCCTCGCGGGTGTGACTGTCAGCGCCTCTGCGAAAAAAGAAGGCGTAGCCGCCTTGTATGCCCGCCAGAAGAATGCGGCCGGCATCACGGATGGGATCAGCGCCGAGCAGATCGCCCGCACACCGGATAAAACCGTTGCAGAAAGCCTGAAGCGGATCAGCGGGGTGGCTGTTATGGATAATAAATATGTGGTGATCAGAGGTTTGAGTGAACGTTATAACGGATCGATGCTGAACGGACAACTGATGCCTTCTACCGAGCTGAACCGAAAGCAATTTTCTTTCGATATCATTCCTTCAAATATGGTGGATAATATTACCATAGCAAAATCGCTCACGCCGGATATGAGTGCGGAATTCGGCGGCGGCCTTGTGATGGTGAATACGAAGGCCATTCCTTCGGAAAACTTTTTTACGGTAATAGCAGGGGGCAGTGTCAACGATAAGACCACAGGCAAATCCTTTCTCACCCAAAAGATCGAAGGAAGGGAGTATTTCGGGCTGACTGCGCGTTCCAGGGAACTGTTCGGAACGCTGGACTGGAAAAGCAGGAACGATATCGTGAACAATGGCAAATTTACGCTGGTGCCAGGCGGCGGCGGAACATTGAACGACCCATCCGACCTGGCCAATAACTGGAAATTGTATCGCTACAAGCCTGGCATTTCGCCTAACTTTCAGGTTTCGCTGGGGAGGGTGATACCCCTGGAACACCAACGTAAGATCGGAATTCTGGTATCTGTGAGCTATCGCAATGCGTTTCAAACCCAGGATATCCGTAGCAGCCGCAATGGTTTTGGCGGAGGGGATCGGGCGGAGGAATTGTATGGCTTCATCGGGAAAAGTTATGGCCTGACCAGTAATGTCGGCGGCGTCGCGGCTATCGGATTTACCAGTCCTAAGAGCAAGTTGACCCTGCAAACGATCTGGCTGCAGGCTTTGGACCGTCAGTTGATATTGGGAAAGGGAAGGGACAGCACGATATCTGACCTGGGCCATACGATGGGCTATTACGACTTTACCAGGCAAACGACGCTGTGGCAAAATCAATTGAAAGGCGAACAGGTATTTGGCAAAAAAGGCATCAAATTGGACTGGGGGGGAACGTATACCCGGCTTGACCGCCAGAAGCCCGATAATCATTATATGGAGTTCGATCCCATTAACCAGGGGAATGATAAGCCCGGCCAAACCAGCGATTTCAGTATCAGCAATACTGCCAGCGATTTCTCCGAACTGGGCGTATTGCGAACATGGAGCCGCGCGTTTGAAGACAATTATGCATGGAATATGGATATCAGCCTGCCTTTCCGGCTGCATATCGGTAAGCTGCCCATCAATAGTGTTTTTAAAACAGGATATAGTGGATGGAGCAAGCACCGCCGTTTTTGGGTATTGAACACAGGGGTCGCCGCATACAATCATAATCCAGCCCCGATCAGCGAATATTTTGACCCGGCCATTAGAGACATTTCCGCAGGGATTTCGAGGTTTGGCGATGATTATAATAAAACGGCCGCCCTGCATGCTGTCTATGGTATGTTGGATAATCGCATCGGCCAACGGATTCGCCTGGTCTGGGGATTAAGGGAAGAGTTCCTGAACCTGAACCAGGTCAACGGCATCGTAGATCGTCTTATCAATACGCAACTGAACAATGGCGACAAGACAGACTACAGTGATCTTACTAAAAGGGAACCCAACCATGATCTTTTCCCTTCCGCCAGCCTCACCTACAGTCTCACGTCGAAGATGAACCTGCGCCTGGCTTATGCGAAGAGTATTGTCAGACCTGATTTACGGGATCTATCCTTATTCCAGGAATACGACTATGAATTGGGAGGAATTTATTCCAGCAATCGCCCCATTGTTTCCACCCGTATCCGGCATTTCGACTTCCGGTATGAGTGGTACCCTGCGGCAGGAGAGGTCATTTCTTTTTCCCTGTTCTATAAGAACCTGGATTATCCCATGGAAATATACAAGGATGCCTCCAACAAGATCTATCAGCTGCACAATGACAAGTCGGCTATCAATAAAGGCCTTGAGATCGAGCTGCGCAAATCATTTGGCTTTACAGGGGCGCCGGTGCTGAAGCATCTTACGGTCTACGCCAATTTTACCCGGCTGTTTTCCACTGTGACGCCGATGGAAATAAATTATATCTACCGGCCGGTGGGCGATCATAACAAGCAGTATATCGTTGAGGTCATGGGCGCGAAACAGAACAGACCCCAGCAAGGCGCGAGTAATTATATGGGCAATGCCGGATTGTATTATGATACCAGGCCTTTGTCCCTGACGCTAAGCTATAACTATGTCAGCAATCGTGCCTACCGGGCTGCGGAGATGTATCCTGAGGGTCTCTTCGAGCGTCCCCTGAATGCGCTGGACGGACAGATAGCGGTCCGTGTGCTGAAGCAAAAGGGTGAAATAAAACTCAATGTGGGTAACATATTTAATAATTTCTCGATCATCTATAAAAATACATATGGGAAGAGCAATGGTGGATTCAATCCTCTTCCTCCCGGAGGCCGGGCGCCTACCACGAAGGAGCTGTTGTACCAGAAAGGGCAGGACTTCATAAATTATCAGGCCTCACCCGGGCGCACCTTCAGTTTTAATTTCACTTATACTTTTTAAAAACCAGGCGATTCAACATGAAAAATACACCATTTATTCCAGGGGCAAAAAGAATGGGCATTGCAGGAGTAGTACTGCTGCTGCAAGCTGCCGGACTCCTTTCCTGTACGAAGCAGCCGGCGCTATCGGACAAAAAATACCATTACGGAAAAGTGAATGTCGAGCTGGCAAAGCTGCCGGGAACGCCGGACATGGATCTTTGGTTTGACGGAGAGAAGGTAGCCGAGCTACCCCTGATTGATTCGAAATCGATCCTGGCCGAACAGTCGGGGAAGCTGGCAATATACGAACGTTCGACCGGTGTCCTGCTGGCTGATACTACGATAATGCTGGCCAAAGATGAATCGAGGGCCTTTAAATTTGCCAATAGCAAGGATTATGGTATTAAAGGATGGATCAGTAATACGCCTGTTGCCGGCGATTCCATCTGCATGCAATTGCTGAATAATCTGACCGTCCAGTATTACCCGGCGTCTTCCTATGATCTCTATGTTTGCCGGTACGACCTTAATACGGGAGATTTTCCTGTGGTGACCGTATTGCCGGGCTTTGACCGGGGAAAGTTGATGCCAGGAAGGCTGACCTTGCCGGTGTACGATGCCGATGGGAATAGTATCATCTATGTGGGCAGGTTAAAAGATCCGTCTACAGGGGAATTTGTGACGAATCCAGGTTACGGTGATTTTTTCCTTTTATCCGTGGACGATTATTATAAGGGAACTTATGGAGTTTATATTATACATGATGCAGACGGGGGAACTATTATTTTCAATGATCCGGTGATCCTGTAAAGCCGGCGTGGTTATCCAAACCTGGTAAGGATCGCCGGCCAGCCGGTTCCCAATCGAATAGAAGGGGATAGCAGTAAAATCAATATATTGAGGCAACGCGCCAACCATTTTTAATATCATGGGCGGCAGCAAGGACAATCGTGCCAGGCCCGCATGAGCGTTGTGTAGGTGTTGATGTAGCCATCGGGATCGGCAGCCTGGGCGGCGGCGATCCTGTCGATAGATGTAAACACAATACTCTCCCCGAAAAAAATAAAGCCGGATAGTGGTACGCGTGAGATGCAACCGCACACCCGCTGTATCATTAACGAACAGTTTCGTAGATTGGTGCCGTCTTAAAAATTTGATTATCATTCAGATATAATATTGGCATTTTCTTTCGTACATAATAATAAACATCTAAAGCCCATGCTGAAACATTATGTACGGATTGCCATCCGCAACCTGGCCCGGCTAAAGGTACTCACCTTTATCAATGTATTCGGTCTGTCGGTAGGCCTGGCCTGTTGCAGCCTCTTTCTTCTCTATGCCGTCAATGAATTCAGCTACGATCGCTGGCATCGGCATGCCGACCGGACCTTCCGGGTCAATCAGGTATGGACCCGGGATGATAGCACCCAGGCGGGCATGGCGGGACTCTACATGCCCTTGGGACCGGCCATGAAAAAGGACTTTCCCGACGTGGAAGACTATCTGCGTATTTCCACGAACGGCGATAGGATCATCAGGATCAATAACCAGCTGACCCGTCTGCCCGTCTCATTTGCCGACCCCCAATTCTTCTCATTTTTTACATTCCCTTTACTCACGGGAAGGGATCCCAATGTGCTCAGGGACCCGCACAGCGTCGTGCTGACCAGGGACAGGGCTATACAACTCTTCGGCAGCCTGAACATCATCGGCCGGCAGGTGGAGATCAGGACGGATACGAGTTTCCAACTCTTTACCGTATCCGGAGTGGCAGAGAACCCGCCCGCCAATTCATCCATACGGTTCGATATCCTGGGCAGCTTCGAATATCTCCTCACCACAGGGGACCGGAAAGACGCCATCAACAGCTGGCACAGGACCAATGGCGATGAAACCTATGTACGGCTGCGTACCGGCAGCCATCTCTCAAAAGAGCCCGAACGGCTGCTGCAGTTCCGTTTCAAATATTACCCCGAAGAGCTGGAAATTTATCAGAAAGATAAAAAGATCGTGGCCAGTTTCGGATTACAGCCTTTGAATACCCTCCATACGAACAGTAATATCGAGTCCGGCCCGCCCGGCTCCACCACCGACCCAAAAAATATCTGGATCCTGCTGAGTATCGCAGCCGGTATCCTGTTGATCGCCTCCATCAACTTCACGACCCTGGCTATCGCCCGTTCCGCCGGCAGGGCCAGGGAAGTAGGCGTGCGAAAGGTCATTGGTGGCAGAAGATACCAGCTGATGGGGCAGTTCCTCACCGAATCTCTTTTGATCACTTGCTTTTCAGCCGGCCTGGGACTGTTGCTGGTCTATCTGCTATTGCCATTTTTCAACCAGATTTCCGGGCGCGAGCTGCAATTCTCCTTCAGCCGCTTCCCCGAACTGGGCTGGATGCTGGGCGGACTGGTACTGCTGGTCGGGCTGCTGGCAGGCAGCTATCCTGCCCTGGTCCTCTCCGGCTTCAATCCTGTTGAGGTCCTGAGATCCAGGGTCCGGTTGGGCGGCTCCAACTTTTTCACAAAAACGCTGGTGACCTTTCAGTTCGTTCTATCCATCGGCCTGATCATCGCCACCGTGGTGATCCTGCAGCAGGTCTCCTATATGCGTTCCAGGGACCTGGGATTGATCAAGGAGAATACCATCGTTGTCAATGCTTCGGATGCGGAGACCTCACAGGTCTACGCCCTGTTACGCCAGTCCCTCGCTACCCGGAAAGAGATCCTCAGGGTAGGGGCATCACAAATAGGCCTGGGAGAGGGCGAAGGCCAGATGGGCGGCGCCTTTGATTTTAACGGGCAGACAGGCGGCGTGATCGTATACCCCGTGGACACCGCCTTTATCCCGGCAATGGGTATGCGCCTGATCGCCGGCAGGAATTTCAATAGTGCTATTACTTCCGATACGGCGGGTGCGGTGATCGTGAATGAGACACTTCTGAAAAAACATATGGGCATCGGTCCGGCGGAGGCGATCGGCCGGCAATTCAAGAGCCTGTCAAAAAGAGGAAAAGGATCAACGAAGACCATCATCGGAGTGGTAAAAGATTTCAACTTCGAAGCCCTCAACCGCCTGGTGAGACCCCAATTGTTTTATATGCCGGTACAAATGAGACCCTCCCGGCTCTTTATACGGGTCCAGGCGGGTCAGACAGCGCCGGCGCTGGCGGCCATCGGCGCCGCCTGGAAGAGGGCCGTGCCCGATCTTCCCTTCCGCTATAGTTTTTTGGATGAGGATCTCGACAGGTTCTACCAGTCAGAGGCCCGGTGGAGGAATATATTTGGCTGCGCAGGCGGGATATCTATCTTTCTGGCCTGCCTGGGACTATTCGGACTTGCGGCCTTATCGGCGATCAACCGGCTCAAAGAGATCGGTATCCGCAAGATCTTGGGCGCCTCGGTAGGGCAGATCGTGGAGCTGCTGGCCTCGGGGTTTATACGGTTGGTCCTGGTGGCCTCCCTCATCGCCTCGCCGATCGCCTGGTATTTTATGAATAAATGGCTGCAGGATTTCGCTTACCGGATCGATATCGGTTGGTGGATCTTCGCCGGAACGGCCCTCATGGCGGTTGGCATCGCGGTGATCACCATCAGTACGCAGGCGATCCGCGCCGCCCTGATCAATCCCGTAAAAAACCTCCGGGCTGAGTAGGGGCCGAAGGGGCTCACACCTCCCCCACGACAAAGACGCTGCCGCAGACGACGACCAGGTCCCTTGCCCTGGCATGCGCCTTCGCAGCCTTCAGGGCTTCGGTCACCGTGGGATAGGTCTTACCTTCCAGACCGATGGTCTTTGCCAGTGCCGCCAGCTGGTCTTCCGGCAGGGCCCGCGGGATCTGTGCACGGGTAAAATAATAAGTGGCCCCTGGTGGCAGCAGCGCCAGCACGCCATCGATGGCCTTGTCTTTCACCATGCCCAGGACGATATGCAGTTCCTCATGATCGGTCAGCTCGATCTGCCGCACCAGCTGCCGGATTCCATCTTCATTGTGCGCAACATCCAGCACCACATCGGGGTTTTCATGTATGATCTGCCAGCGGCCGTGCAGCCCCGTTAGCTTCTTCACCTGTTTCAACGCCTGGTGCACATGCTCATGTTCCAGTTTCCAGCCTAACGTATGGAGGACATGTACGGCCTCCAGAACAGTGAGGAGGTTGCGGGTCTGGTAGATACCGGGCAGGTCCAGGGTATAAAAGGCCTTGTCATCCGACACCGGTGAAGTAGTGGTCTCCGCTATGAGTGTATGTCGCTGGTAGGTCCAGTCGGAGACATAGCGCTGCCTGTCGGCAAAGCTGAGGGGAGAAGCTTCCGCCCGGGCTCGTTCTTCGAATACAGGCGCGGTGACCGTATCATATTCCCCGATGACGACCGGTACCAGGTGTTTGATAATACCGGCCTTCTCCATCGCTATTTTGGGCAGGGTGTCACCCAGTAAATTCATATGGTCAAAACCGATATTGGTGATCACCGATAATTCAGGCAGAATGATATTGGTGCTGTCCAGCCGCCCGCCGAGGCCGGTCTCCACGATGGCGATGTCCACCTGCTCCTGCGCGAAATATTCAAAGGCCATCACCACGGTCACCTCGAAAAAAGAAGGATCGATGGTCTCTGACAGTGGACGGATCCGCTCGACGAAATCCACGACAAAATTCTCCCGTATCATTTCTCCATTTACCCGTATCCTTTCCCGGAAATCTTTCAGGTGAGGCGAGGTATAGAGACCCGTCTTGTATCCGGCCGTCTGGAAAATGGCCGCCAGCATATGGCTGGTGCTGCCCTTGCCATTGGTGCCGGCAATATGGACCGAGGGGAATTTTCGTTCGGGGTTGCCGATATAGGCGCTGAGCCGTATCGTATTGTCCAGGTCAGCCCGGTAGGCAGCTGCGCCGATGCGGCTATACATGGGTAGCTTGCTGAAAAGATAGTCGAGCGTCTGAGGGTAGTCCATATCTTGGGATTGTACTGATCCGCAAAGATACGCCGCTCATCGAAATAGGGCCGGCAGAATATAGTTCTTCATGATCCTATCTATTTGGGCATGAGCATAGGGACGGTTATAGGCGCTGGCCGTGACGATCACAACCAGGGGCTGGTCCTTGAATACAAAAATTTTATTGCCCCCGTTGCCGCTGGAATAGAAGGTCTCATAATCTTTTCCAGCCACCCGGTAGGTCTTGTTCCAGAAGAGATAGCCATAGGTTTCATCAGCTCCCCACATCATCCCCGGTCCGCCCGGCAGGGGCAGTTGGCGGGTGAAAGAAGACCGCACCCAGGTTTCCGGGAGAATGACCTTCCCGTCCCATTTTCCGCCATTCTTATACAGCTGTCCGAACCGGGCAAGATCGAGAGCTCTTAATTGCAGACCACCGGCCGTGTTGGCAACGCCCTGGGGCGTATACTGCCATTGGTAATGCCGGATCCCCAGCGGACCAAACAATTGCGCATCTGCATATTTTTCAAGGCCGCCCGGGACCTTCTTGTCGAGGATATCGCCCAGCAGCACCACCCCGGCCGTAAAATAATCCCATTTTTCACCGATCCTTTTGGTCGTATCCATGGGAAGGTCCAGCGTGAATTTCACCCAGTTGGCCGTAGGATACATATTTTCCTCGTTGCCGGGCGAACTTTCTTCATTATCAGAACCATCGATGCCGGAACTCATGGTCAGCAGGCTTTTCAGGCTCACGCTGTCCTTACGGGGAGCGTAATGGTCGAACTTTTTCAGGTCGTATAAAGTTCCCAGCCGCACATGTTCGTTGGCAAGATATCCGTCCCGTATGGCAATCCCCGTTAGCGCCGAGGCAAAGGATTTTCCCACGGACCGGGTATCCAGCAGACTATCCCGGCCCTTACCATTGAAATATTCTTCGAGCAGCAGTTGACCGTCCTTTATCACCACGATACTGGTGATATCCTTGAATACACCGGCGGCGATCTTCTGGTTCAGTTCCCGGATCTTATTCTCATCATAGACCGCAGTGGACAGGGGCCAGCCGCTGCCGGGTTGAATGGATTGTATGGCTTTCTGTGACTCGGAGACCCTGACAGTATCAGGCCGCGGCTTCCGCTGCAGTTGCAATTCTCCGGCTGCGATCAGGGCGCCGGATTGCAGGGTAGGGATATCTATATAGGGTTTGATCTCGATCCGCAGCAGATGTTTCCCCGGAGTCAGGGCCTCCTCACCGCCGAACAGCAGGAAGCGGCGGAACATATAGCGACCCCAGGAATCCTCGTTGCCGATACTGAGAAGGGGCACCCGGAAGATGGTCTTCTCGTTCTTGGATTGCGGCGATCCGGCCCCTTTTTGCAGGTTCTCCCGGTAGATCAATGCTCCGTCGAGAAAGAAGCTGAACTGGTAATTCCCATGCTGGTTCAGCTGTTCGATGGAGAGACCGGGCGCCAGGACATGCAGGTAGTTAGTCAGAGAATGAGCGAGGAAGACCCGGATGTAGAGATCGGACTTCTCTGTTATTGTAAAGGCGCTCAGAAAATCCTTTTCACCGTATTGTGCCAGAGGGATCGAGTCGGCCATAAAGGTGATCTGCCCGGAGTGGGCGCGGTGCAGGGGATTGAGGATTCCCTCATCATGGATGATATCCCCGGCATGGGCGAAATCACCGGTCTGGGCCAGGATCCGAAAACTCAGGAGGATGCAAAAAAGGAAAAGGCTGGGGCTGCGTTTCATACAATGGGTTATTTGAGGGCTAAATTAAAGAACTGGACTCGCATTAAATAGAATGGGATTAACGTAGTAGTCTGCGGTAGGCCGAAGGGCTGATGCCCTGATCGGCGCGGAAGCAACGGACAAAATGACTCTGATCGGAGAACCCACAGGCATAGGCGATATCGGTCAGCGTGAGATCCTCATCGGCAAAAAGGGCCAGCGATTGTTCAATCCGCAGCTTCCGGATATAAGTGCCCAGGGAGCAATGAAAATATTTTGAAAAATCCCGGGATAGATGGACCGGGTGAATACCCAACTGCCCGGCCAGACCGGCAAGGGTCCAAGGCTCCTGGTATTCCGCGTGCAGCAGGTCCCGGATCTTCGACACCCAGCGGGGACGCGATCGCTGTACGGTGGCCCCTTCGTCCAGCAGATCAGCAAAGACCCCGGTCAGCAGCTGCTGAACGGATAGTTCCATGGAAGGATCACCTGCCAGAAAAGTTTCCCTGAAAATACGATAGAACAACAGTGTTGTGCGGGGATGGGGCAGCTGCCGGCTGCCTTCGATCTGGCGGCTGTTTAGTGAAAGGTCCTCCAGCCAGGGGGGCGAGAGCTCGATGTGGAACCCCCGGGTGAATCGGGGAGACTTGATATTATAGTGCGGGTCCTGCCAGTGGTGGAAGAGCAGGCTGCCCGGAGAACATTCGTAGACTTCTTTTTTATTGCCCTCGATCATCCCGCCTTGTAAAATAAAGGTGAAGTAGGCATTCTCATGGTAATGCCAATCTACCTTGTCATGGGTATATTCGGTGTCCGTCAGCGTTAACCCGCTGAGCCGGAGGGTCCTGTTGGTCTCGCCGAAAAAATTGCCTGTAACTAAGCTCTTCATTTTCCGGAAGGCCCAGCCTAGTTGTGGATCTTGAAATTAAAGATGATGGTACCGACGGATTCGCCGTCCCCGCCGGTAAATTTCACCAGCCTTGCCTTTCGTGCAGCGATGGCCTTCATAGACGCGTCCGAAGTGGTAGAGCCTCTCGGCTGGTAGTCGGCGGAGACTACATTTCCCGCGGCATCTACATGAATATCGATGGCCACCTTGGCATTTTCGTTAAAGTCATCCGTAAAAGAAGGGGTACTGCTGATCCGGCGCCCGGATAATCCACGGGAGATCGCTACTCCTGAATTGCCTCTGCCGCCTCCGGTATAGTTGGTGGAGTTGGGATTACCGCCCGGGGCGCCCTGATCCCCACGTCCGCCGGCGACACCCTGGTTACCGCCCGGTTTGTAATCATCGGCATCGTTACCGCCTGTTCCCGTACCATTCACACCATGGAATACGGCCTTGGGTCTTGGCTTGGGGGGAGTGGGCATGGTTTCCGGCTGCCTGACGGGCCTGGCCTTTACTTTCACCACTTCCTTATCGGGGAGCTTGGTGGCATTCGGTTTGGTCACCAGGGCTTTCTTGATGACGGGAGCCTCCTCTTTGTCGTCATCATTGGTCTCTACATCCTTCACGGGTTCCTTTTCCACGACCGCCTGTTTGGGAGGTGTATATTTCTCATGGTCCTGCGCGGAGGGCTTGCCCGGCAGATAGGGCTGATCATTACCCAGTCCCTGGTCACTGTTACCCAGGTTCACTTCGATACCCTCTTCCACCACGGGCGG
>Ga0247778_1001236_pt1 | contig 12381 bp, 12 predicted proteins | sample UWRJL049202B5_FD_179939 | JGI IMG/M metagenome (GOLD analysis project Ga0247778, IMG submission 179939) | Plant litter microbial communities from Arlington Agricultural Research Station in Wisconsin, United States - UWRJ-L049-202B-5 | ecosystem: Environmental > Terrestrial > Plant litter >... | reverse complement strand
TCTTTACATGGGGACGAAGACGGTTGAGGTCTCCGCCGGCCATTTCGATAACCAGTCGGATATTGGCCTTGACCCGGTCAGGGTAAATGACGAGTACCGGTGAGTCCAGCTGATCGGTTGTATCGATGGTGTACCATTCCTTTTTTCCCATGTCCATGGCGCTAAATTAAGGTAAGATCAGAACATTTCGAAGAGGGCCTCTATCTCGACGGGTATCCCATTGGGCAGAGAACCCATGCCGACGGCGCTGCGTACCCCGATGCCATTCTCCTCACCCCATACGGCGGCGAATAGTTCGCTGCAGCCATTGATGACATAGGGATGCCGGTCGAATTCCGGAGTACAGCTGACCATTCCCAGGACCTTGATCACCCGGCGTACCTTGTCCAGGCTACCTTCATGGGCCAGGATGGTGGCCAGGATGGCCAGCCCCGTCTGACGGGCCGCCAGCCTGGCGCCTTCGATATCCAGGTCCTGACCGACACGACCGATGATGAGGGAACCGTCAGCCTGCATGGGGCCATGGCCGGAAATATAGAGATATTTACCATCGCGGAGGCAAGGCCGGTAGACGCCCATGGGTGTTGGAGCGGGGGGTAGCTGAAGGCCGAGGACGGCCAGGTTTGTAGTGGGCAAGTTGTTAGACATCTGCTAAGTTATTATTTTTTTATAGGATGATCATCAACGCAATATCCCTTTCAGCGCATCCGGCGATCCATCGATCGGTTCGGTGATCGTCAGCCCCAGGATCTCCGCGATCAGCGGATAAACCTGCACATTTTCAAAGGCGGGAATGCTCAGATGCTCTTTAAAGGCCGGACCCCAGGCGTAGAAGGTGGCACCCATCTCAGGCTGGGCGTTGTCATAGCCGTGCATCCCGGGAATGATCCTTTTGTGCTGGAGGTTGAATACTTTATGGAATTTCGACACCAGTAGAATATCCCCGATGCGGTCATAGCGGTCATCCTTTGCACTATAGTGCCAGCGCTCCGGCGTTTCATCAGGCAGATAAGTATCGAAATCAGTATTATCCTTTTTCAGCGCCAGGTAGGCAGCCCGGACATCCTTTTTATCATTGGCGTACAAGTGCAGCATGGTCTCATTAAAAGAGACCCGGAATTTCAGCGTATCGACGGCAGCGGGGAGGGAAATACCATGGAGGGTATCCACATCGGTCATCCCATGATCTGATACAAAAATATAATTCAGGGGGAGGTGCAGGGGTTCCAGCATCTGGTTCATCCTGCCGATGCAATCATCGACGAGATGGACCGCATCTTCGGTTTCTTTGGAATCGACCCCGTGATAATGTTCGGCATGATCCACCATGGAGAGATAGAAGGTGATCATATGGGGCCTGCGGTCCTCCGGCAGGCTCAGCCAGTCCTTCACGGCCTGCAGACGGGTATCGATAGGGATCTTATCATTGAACCTGTAATAATAGCTGGGATGTATTCCCTGAACATCCGCCTCGGCCCCTACCCAGAAGAAACTGGCCGATAACATCTTTTGTTTTTCAGCGAGTACCCATAGGGGTGTGCCGCCATACCAGGTCCCGTCTTCCACGGCCGCACGGTCACTAATCCGGTAGCCTTGACCGCGTTTCCGATCGTAGAAAGTATTGTCCACCAGCCCGTGATGAGAGGGGTATAATCCTGTGGCCAGGCTATAATGATTGGGGAAGGTAACGGATGGATAGGCAGGCCGCATGGCGGCGGCAGCTACTCCGGCGGTGCGTAAGGCCAGGAGATGGGTCGCATGGTATTTATCGGCCAGGTCATAGCGGAAGCCGTCCGCGGAGATGAGGATCACATAGGGTTTCTTCGACTGTTCGGCGCTGTTGCGGCGGCCCGTGGCTATTTTCTGTACGGTATCGGGGGGAGTTTGCTGGGCGAAGGCCCTGCCGGACGGGGTGGTCAAAAAGACAACGGCGATAAGACCCGGGATGAAATATCTCATGTGATGGATTGTAGACCCAAATGTAAGAATTAACTCAGCTCATCGTCACGAACACTTTGATGCCATCATCGGGAAAGCTGGCCCAAACGGTCAGCAACTGGCTGTCGATAGGTTCATAGATCCCCTTTGAGCCTTTGTCATCCGTCATGTCTTTAAAGGGCACCAGGACAAAATAGTGGGGTTCCATATAATCGGGGCGCCGGTCCTTCGTAAGGGCGTTTACACGCAGGTACCTGAATCCCTGTTCCTTTAGCTTTTCCAGCGTTTGCAATGTGAAACCTATCAATGGACCGGCATTATCTTTTGTTTCTTTTTTCATAATACCTCTTTACTCCTTTTTAAAGACGCTGTGAAATCAGCTGTTACGTTGGCCCTGCCGATCGCAAACAGCAGGCGGGCTCCTTTCAATTCCTTCATTACCTGGGGGCTGTTTACTTCCGATAAAATAAGTTTGATTCCCCGGTGCCGGCATTCTTTAAGCAGATCACTGATGGATTTGAGACCGGTCGCATCGATAATGGGTACCTTTCGCATGCGGATGATCAGCACCTTCGGCGATCTTTCGATGAACCGGATGGCATCCCTGAATTTATATACGGCGCCAAAGAACAGCGGGCCTGTCACCTCAAAAACTTCCACATTCGCAGGCAGGTTGTAATTACCGATGGCCGCTCTGTCAATATCGGAGTCCTCATCGTCCATCTGCTGTGCCAGGCTGTTCACCCCGCTGAATTTGATCATGTTGCGCATGAACAGGAATACAGCCAGGATCATCCCGATCTCAATGGCGATGGTAAGATCCGCCAGCACCGTGAGCAGGAAGGTCGTCAGCAGGACCGCGCTGTCGCTGCGGGGCCCCTTTAACAAGGACAGAAAATTCTCCCATTCGCTCATATTATATGCCACGACGATCAGTACCCCGGAGAGGGTGGCCATCGGGATCAATGCCGCCCATTTTCCTACGAACACCATGATCAGGAAGAGGACAAGGGCATGCGTTATGCCGGCGACAGGACTGCGGCCGCCATTCTTTACATTCGTGGCAGTCCGGGCAATGGCGCCGGTGGCGGGAATACCGCCGAAGATCGCCGAAAAGATATTGGCCGTCCCCTGCGCCACCAATTCCATATTGGATCTGTGATTGCCGCCGATCATACCATCCGCGACCACGGCAGACAGGAGGGATTCAACACCCCCCAGCAGGGCGATGGTGAAGGCCGGCCTCAATAAATTTTTTATAGTGTCGATATTCAGACCCGGTATAGCGGGTGCCGGAAAGGAAGAAGGGATCCTGCCGAACCGGCTGCCGATGGTTTCCACGGGCAGGTGCAGCAACAGGGCTGCGATCGTCGTCACCAGAATAGCGATGAGAGAACCGGGGATCCTATGGGTAACCCTGGGCCATAGCATGATGATGACAATGGTGATGGCGGCGATCAGGGCGGCATATCCGTTGGCAGAAGCAATATGAGCGCCATAGCTGACCCATTTCCCAAGGAAATCGACCGGCACTGCCCCCATGCTCAGACCCAGGAAATCTTTTATCTGCGAGGAAAAGATGATCAGCGCTATCCCGCTGGTAAACCCGACGATCAGCGGATGGGGTATAAATTTTATCACCGATCCCAACCTGGCGAAACCCAATATGATCAGCATGATCCCTGCCATAAAGGTAGCAATGGTGAGGCCGCTGACGCCATATTGCTGAACGATACCGTATACGATGACGATGAAGGCCCCGGTCGGCCCGCCGATCTGCACCCGGCTGCCGCCCATGGCGGAAATGATGAAGCCCGCAATGATCGCCGTGAACAATCCTTTCTCCGGCGAAACGCCCGAGGCAATGGCGAATGCGATGGCCAGGGGTAAGGCCACAATGCCCACGATCACACCGGACATCAGGTCCCTGACGAATTTTTGCCGGTCGTAATTCCGCACAGTGTCCAGTATTGCAGGTTTGAACATAGGAATGTGATCAGGTTTTTATCCAAAATTTCAACAGGCCTTCTGCATGGGCTTCCACGAGGTGAAAGGCCGGGGGCACTTCCTCTTCCAGGCTGTGAAAAGTGACCAGCCTCGTTCCCACGGACATTGCATCTAATTTTTTATACATCAGGCGGTTGTAATAATTATACAATTCCGTGGAATACGCGATGCTGTCATCGATCTTGTCCGTAGCTACGAGGTTCTCATAAAACGAATTGTAGAAGTAGAAATGATCGTACTGTCTGAAGTCAAGCTGGGTGAAATTTGCATGTATGAAATGCGTGTTCTTCAAACCGAGTATTGTCCGCGCGGTCTCGGCATGCATCACGAGGTCCCTGCGTTGTTCCACCCCGAAAAAAACAGCCGACGGCATATAATGGGCAGCCGTCAGGCAGAATTTACCCACTCCGCTGCCGACATCCAATATCTTACAATGATCCGTCGGGGCCAGGTATTGCGCCACGCTCCGGGTGATGTGCAAAGGGGTCCAATGCCGGAGGGCCAGCAATTGTATGGGGACGGGATAGAGATCATTGAACCGGGTATCGCTATCATACCAGGTATCTATGTATGGGGCTGATGACGTGGTTGATAACATCCTGTAAAATTAGTCTTTGCATTCGCCGCCTGCGGTGATCCTTATTACCCCAAAATGTAACTTATATCACTTTAAATAGAGTAATTTTAAGGCGTATGAGCATTAGAGGAATTTTCCCCATCGATAAATGGGATTTTAAGAGTCAGTCTGTTCTTGCAGATCTCCCTGAAGAAGACCTGCAACTGCTCACTGCGCACCAAAGCATACAGAACTATGGGAAGGGAGAGATCATATTCAGGGAGGGCTCCTACCCTTCCGGCATCTTCTTTATCATCAATGGCATGGTCAAAAAATATAAGGCCGACAAGGAAGGGAAAGAGCAGATCATTTATGTAGCGAATGCAGGTGAACTGATGGGCTACCATGCCATTCTTGAAGAAGAACGGTATCCGGATTCCGCTGCCGCATTGGAGGAATCAGGAATTGGCTTTATTCCCAAAGAAGATTTCCTGGAGGTCCTGCAAAGATCTGCGGTTCTGAACCGGCGATTGTTGAAAACGCTGAGCCATGAATTTGCGGTGCTGATCAACAGCATCGCATTGTTTGCTCATCGTCCGATACGGGAAAGGCTGGCCCTTCAATTGATCGTGCTCAGGGAAAAATACAAGGTCGATTTTCAGCCGGGTATGTCGGTTGAGATCAATATGTCCAGGGACGATCTGGCCAGCCTGGTGGGCGCTGCCAGAGAAAACGTACTGAGAGCGCTGGCAGAATTGAAGGAAGAAGGCATCATCGCTACGAAGGGCAGAAAGATCGTCGTAACGGATATGCCCAAATTACTGAAGGTGGCCAATTATTGACCGTTCCGGGCACCCGGAGATGAATCGTCTGGTTTTGCCGGGATCTATGGCCCGGTTTCCGCTAGTCTAAGACTGGGTCTCCTCCTGCGGCCGGTCCTTGACCACGATCAGATCCGAAAGATCGACCGTGAAGGGTATCAGCCCTACCTGCACGACGGCCTTCTTGCCACGGAGTTCCTTTACAGCTCCAACCTGGTGGTTCTTCTTCATCATCACCTTTGTGCCTACCTGTACCTGCGCATCACCGCCTACCTCCTCATATTTCGCATCGAATTTCTTTCTTACTTTTTCATTGACCTGTTTCTCCTTTTGTTTGAACAGGAGGGCCTGCATTTGTTTGATGACCTCATTCTTGTCATCGGTCTTGCGCCAGTCGAGAATGATTTGCCGCAGCTTACGTTCCATCTCTTTCAGGTATTCCAGGCGGTCTTCGGTGATCTTGTTCTGGTGCTTGAGGATCTCCACCTGCTGGCTATGTCGTTCCTTGTTGATCAGGATCTCCATTTCCTTTTTCAGCTTCTCATTTTCCTTCATCAGCTTCTGCAGTTCTTTCTCTCTTTGTTCCAGCTGGCGCAGATCCTGTTCGGTCCGGTTCAACAGTTTGTCAAGGCGAAAATGGTCCTCGTCCACCAGGGTGCGGGCCCTCTGGATCAGCCGGGGTTCGAGTCCGATGCGTTCCGCTATGGAGAAGGTATAGGAGCTGCCAGGTTTACCGACGATCAATTTGTATAGCGGCTGGAGGTTGGTCTCGTCGAAGGCCATGGCGCCGTTGATGATCCCGGGCGTCTTGTTGGCCATTACTTTCAGATTGAGGTAATGGGTCGTGACGATGCCTACGGAATGTTTGCGCACCAGTTCTTCCAGGATGACCTCGGCAAAGGCGCCTCCCAAATTAGGATCGCTCCCACTTCCTAACTCATCGATAAAGAACAAGGTCTTGCCATTGGCGTTCTCCATGAAATATTTCATGTTCTTCAGATGCGAGCTATAGGTGCTCAACTCGAATTCCAAACTCTGCGTGTCCCCGATATGGATCATGAGCTGTTTGAAGATCCCCATCTCCGAATCGGGATGGACAGGGACCAGGAGGCCGCTCTGGATCATCAGCTGCAGGAGGCCCACCGTCTTCATCGTGACGGTCTTCCCTCCCGCATTGGGGCCTGAAATGACGAGCAGACGATCTTTCTCGTTCAGTTGGATATTCGTGGGGATGGTAGTCTTCTGGTTCTTTTTATTGTAGAGATAGAGCAGAGGATGATAGGCCTGACGGAGATGCACGATCGCCTTGTCCACCACCCGGGGGTATTCCGCGTTCATGTCTCCGGCAAAACGCGCCTTGGCCCGGATAAAGTCGTATTCTCCCAGGATATCGTGCCATTGGGCCAGCAGGGGGGCGTGGGCCGATAAACGGGCCGTGAGTTCGCGCAGGATGCGATATACTTCCCGGCCTTCCGCATGTTCCAGCGAGAAGACCTCGTTGTTAAGGCCAATGGTCTCCTCCGGTTCGATAAAGGAAGTTCGCCGGGTATCACTCTCCCCGTGCAGGATACCCTTCACCTGTCTTTTCTGTTCAGCATAGATGGCTACTACCCTTCTGCCATTTAGGAAAGACTCCTCGATATCGGCCACATAGCCGGACTTGGCGAGCTTCGAGAGGATGCGGTCGAAGAGGCGCCGGAGCTCGCTCCGCTTCCGGAAGAGGCTCATGCGGATATTGGCCAGTTCCTCAGAGGCATTGTCCCGGACCACCCCCGACTCGTCCAACACTTCGTCGATCAGTTGGATGATGGTCTTTTCATAATGCGTATAGGCGATCACTTTTGCCAAAGAGGGATAGGCCGTCTTCCGCTCGGGGTCGAACCAGCGGAAAATACTGTTCATGCTATCGGCCAGACGGCGGATCTGCAGGAACTGATCACCCGCCAGGGTAGCGCCTGGGATGCCTAATAACTTCAGCTCGCGGGCCAGGTTGAGCGAATGATCGTTGGGAAAATACTGACCGCCGCTCAGCAGTCCTTTGAATTCATGGGCCTGGCGTAATTCCAGGTCGATAAAATCTTTGCGTGTATGTATACGGAGGTCCAGGGCTTTCGCCCGGGCATATTCTGTGTTACAGTGCTCTGCCAGCAGAGTCTTGATCTTATCAAATTCTAGTTGCGCCAGGGCCGATTCCGGAAAAATTCTCATACCATCGCCCACAAAGGGGCTATTTATTTTTAAGAGCAGCAAAGGTAAGACTTCCGGCGGCTATACCGTCAGATCAACCATTTATTGCTGCGGCCCATTCCGCGGCGGTCTGTACATCCGCCTGACGGGGGAAAATCTTAGTAATCAATACCCTATGTACTTCCGGATCAGCATCTGTACATGCATCCGAGAGAACGGATAGGTGAAAATCTTTATCTGCCGCCTCCCGGAGGGTGGATAATACCACGCCGCTGGTGGATATGCCGGTCAGTACGAGATGGCGGATATCCCCGGATCGCAGGACAAGTTCCAGGTCACTGCCGGTAAAGGCGCTGAATCGTTTCTTGACGACGATCAGATCTTCCGGCTGCCGATTGAGGTCCGGATGGATGAGTACGGGTCCTTCAAACGCAGGATTGCCGGCAGTCCTGAGCTGGGCAAAGGCCTTGCTCTGCGGGCTGACGTCGGGGAATCCCTTTCTGAATCCCAATGCTATATAGATGATGGGGATCCCGGCACTGCGGGCCGCGCTGATGGCCGTCTTTACATTTTGCAGCAGGTCTTTTAGCGCCTGGCCATCCAGCCGCTGAAGAATGGCGGGTATCATATCCATGACCAGGAGCGCGGATCTTTCTTTGTTGTCCATAATTGTTATTATTTGTCGTGTGATGGAATGAGATGGGCTGTCATGTTCTTGCCGGGAACGGGTGAAAGGAGTTCTTCGGCAGGGTCTTCTGCGGGAAGATGGCTGTCGCGGATGACAAGATCTGCTGTGGATGGTTCTTTTGCCGAGGGATGGACCAGGACCTCTTTCTGCCGCAGGTAGGACCAGAAGATAAAGACGATACCGATGGCCGCCACCCCTTCGATCAGCATGGTGTCGGGGGCGCCGATCGATTGAGAGACCGCGCCTACCAGCAGACTGCCCATGGGCTGCATGCCGAAATAGGCCATCGCGAAATAGCTGATGACCCGTCCCCGCATTTCCGGCGCCACCGTTGTCTGGATAATGGTATTGGTGATCGTCGTCTGGGCCATCATGCCGAAGCCTGACAGCATGGCGAAGACCATGGCCAATGGGAACCAGCTGGTATGGGAGAAAAGGATCAGCCCGGTCCCGAAGACAAGGGTATTGACCCAGAGGATCTTTTTCCGGTTGACATCGGGCCCCAGGCTTGCCAGAAAAAGGGCTCCGCTGATGGCACCCAGCCCGATAAAGCTGTCGATATAGCCAAAAGTTGAGGCATCGCCTTTAAAGATCACTTTTGCATAGACCGGCAGCAGGGTAACATAGGGTATAACGAGGAGGCTCATCCCGGCCAACATGAGGATGGCCTTCGCGATCGAAGGCGTTCGGCGCAGATAGATGAAGCCTTCTTTTAATTCCTGCCACACCTGTTTGTCCCTCGGGCCATGGGTATAGGGCGGCAGTTTCATTTGGAGCAGGGAGCCGATCACAGCGATGAAGCTGGCGGCGTTGAGGACAAAGCAGATGCCCGCGCCGAATTTTTCCAGTATGATGCCGGCGACGGCGGGTCCTACCAGCCTGGCGAGATTGACCATCGATGAGTTAAGTGCCAGGGCATTCGGCAGGTCGTCCTTATTGTCGACCATTTCATAGACCAGGGCCTGGCGGGCGGGGACGTCGAAGGCATTGATACAGCCCAGCAGAACGCTGAGGCAGAGCATTTCCCAGACGGTATAATGGCCAATCCGGATCAGGATCGCCAATGCTGCGGCCTGCACCAGGGATGCACATTGGGTAAAAAGGAGGACCCGGTAGCGGTTGTACCGGTCGGAGACGACACCGCCGAAAAGACCAAGGAGAAAGGAAGGGAATTGCCCGGCAAAAAAAGTAAGACCCAGCATGAAGGTAGAATGGGTCAGTGTGTATACTACCCAGCTGACGGCCGTCCTTTGCATCCAGGTGCCGATCAGGGATACGGATTGTCCATAAAAATAGAGCCGGTAGTTACGGCTGTGAAATGCGCTGAAAGTTGATAGTTGCATGATCCATTTTCCATTTACTGCTCTGTTCATCGTTCGTCTTTTCTTCATAGGCCGGTCAATCGTCATTTATTCATTGGCCCCCTTCTTCTTCGATCAGTCTTGCCAGAATGTCCATTGCCTTCTTCAGGGTTTCTTTCTCCTGGGGGCTCACCTTTTCATGCAGGGTGCGGGCCAGCCACTCCTGCTTCTCCTGGCGGGCGCGTTCGATATATTCCTTGCCGGCAGGGGTAAGGGACAGCAGCACTTTCCGCTTGTCCTCGCCCGAAGGTGTCTTGCGTATATAGAGGAGTTCGAAAAGGTGGTTGATCACCTGGGACATGGATTGGGCCGTCACCCGCTCCAGTTGGGCCAGTTCGTTGGGGGGCAGTTCTCCCTGCTGGTACAGCAACCCCATCGTCGATCTTTCCGTCAGGGACAGCATTTCATCGTTGCGGGTCTGCCGTCGGAGGATTTTCACCAGGCGGTGAATGACCGTTCGCATATTGGTGGCGATCTCGATGTCCTGCTGGGAGGCTTCGCGCGGGCCTTTTTGATTATCCATATTGCAAAGTTAAACTTATAAAGTAACTTTATTAATTAAATTTATAAGTTTAACTTACTATTTATTCGACTACATGTTAAGGAACATTTAAAACCCATCAAGTGTCATGTAGCATACATTATTTGGGACCGTGTGATGGTAAATTTGCAGGGTCATAGAAAAAAACAAACCCCATGCATCAATCAAGGATCTTTTTATCGGTTATCAGTGTGCTGGTATTATTTTCGGCTTCCTGCGAGGCGAGACCCCAGGAACCTAACAATAAAAACAAAATTATGAGTGAGGAAACCATTCCGAATGGTAAGAAATTAGATACGGCAACTTTTGGAACAGGATGCTTCTGGTGTACAGAGGCAGTATTCCAGGAATTGAAAGGAGTTGTCAAGGCAGTGTCCGGTTATACCGGCGGTCATGTCGCCAACCCTTCCTATGAAGAGGTCTGCACCGGCACCACCGGGCATGCGGAGTCACTGGAGATCATTTATGATCCCACTGTCATCACCTATGACGAGCTGTTGGAAGTATTCTGGGAAGCCCATGACCCCACCAGTCTTAACAAGCAGGGCAACGACGTCGGTACGCAATACCGCAGCGCCATCTTCTATCACAATGCAGAGCAGAAAGAGAAGGCCGAGCATTACAAGGCTGAATTGAATAAGAGTGGAGCCTATGACAAGCCGATCGTTACGGAGATCGCAGCCTATACGAAGTTCTATCCTGCGGAGGACTATCACCAGAATTATTACAATACGCATGGTTCGCAGCCATACTGCTACCTGGTGATCCGGCCAAAAGTAGAAAAATTCGAAAAAGTGTTTGCAAAGAAATTAAAAAAGAACAATTAGCAGCATACGGTGTTATTAATAGTAGAATGGTTGAATGATGATCAGCGTGGATCTGTGGTGTGGTAAGAACCTGGTGCGTGAGCAGGAAACCTGTCGCATGTTTTAAACCGGGTTGAGTGAAGAATGAGAGAATAAGTTGTTTGAGTTTGTGAGGGTGAATGAAGGCTGTCCCGAAAGAAATTTCAGGGCAGCCTTTCTGATTTTAGTTGACCAATGCATGGATATCCATTGCGCTGGTTATTTCTTTGGTGACATCCTTTCCACCGGACAGATTAGTGCCCAGGCAGCCGACAGAATAAATGGGTCCCCAGGGAATTCCCCACCAGCCCAGGAAAAAAGTCAGCGCCGTCCAGCCGAGTCCTTTGACCACGGCATTTTCACCCGAACGGATAAAGTAAACATCAGAAGAACGTCTGAATGTCAATACAATAATAGATACACAATACCGGTAAGCGACGAACTTACCGCCATTGCCGATTTCTTCGTTGATCTGCTGGGTTGTCAACCCGTCGATGCCCTGGATCTTCATACGATTGAGTTTAGGTTTAGGTAACAAGTATAAACAATGGCGGCCGTAGGAGCAATATGATTATTTCTTAATATAGCCCCATAGATTAATCCTTTGACATACACTTATTACCGCGGTATCGTCACTATTTTTCTTATCTTTAACCCCTACTTTCACACATCCTTGCACTACTCCATCACTAAACATTTCATTTTAAAGAAATAGTGCAATGCGCCAGTATATTTTTATCGATGAGACAGGCAGTCCCCAATTTTATGCCAAGCGGAAGCGCCCCTTATGGACCGAACCCAATTTTGTGCCGATCATTTGCCTGGGGATGGTATCGACGGACGACTGGGCCCAGTTGCGGAAGAAAGTTGTGGATTTTCAAAACTCCATCCTTGCTGACAAGCTGTTCAATACGATTTACTCGGTAAGACAGCCGGGTTGGTTCCTCCATGCCCGTTGCGACCATTCGGATATCAATCTCAAGGCCGTTGAATTTCTCCGCAGCCTCGAAGGCTTTCGCTTCCATGCCGTTATCGGCAGAAAGATACCCGAGATCTTCACACGCAAGCATAATGGCAGCGCCACTGAATTTTATTTCGACCTGATTCAAAAATTACTGGCCTTACACCCTTTGACAGAAGACACCAGCTATCATTTGTTTCTTAGTCAAAGGCAAAGCAATACCGAACAACGATTTACCCAGGCCTTTGAAAAAGTATTGGCGTCGAATAGTAACGACGGTAAAATCGAATATAAATGCAAAGTCGTTCGCAGCCGGGATTTTCCGGAATTGAGCGCAGTAGATTATCTATTATGGGCCTTGCAGCGATATATCCTGCAAGGTGAGAGCCGGTATTTTGACGCTATGGAGCATCACTATGAACAGATCTTTGATATTTATGAGGATGATGGTCGCGGAAGGCTGTATACACCGGAAG
>Ga0247778_1001235_pt1 | contig 12399 bp, 15 predicted proteins | sample UWRJL049202B5_FD_179939 | JGI IMG/M metagenome (GOLD analysis project Ga0247778, IMG submission 179939) | Plant litter microbial communities from Arlington Agricultural Research Station in Wisconsin, United States - UWRJ-L049-202B-5 | ecosystem: Environmental > Terrestrial > Plant litter >... | reverse complement strand
GAGGGAGCGCGGAGGGAAAGACAGGTCGAGGGAGGTTGGGGGAAAGCGGGGAAATGGCGCTGCGTTATTTTCATCAAGATTTTGGGAAGCAGGCCTGAGATTTGGTGAGATGGTAGTGCGTTTCTTTGAGTGCGGTAAAGGAAAAGGCAAAAGCGCACTTTTCTTCATTTTTGCTTTTTAAGTTAGCAAATGGTTGTCATTCGTGGGCTTTAGGAGCTAAAAAGCTGCACACGCATTGGATTCCTTACCCCCAACACCACCACTTCACTGCAGCACCGCCTTGTCACCCAAAATAGTCCAAGAAAATCGATACAATGGTTATGATGAGTGGTATTCTTCATTTCTTTAAATCGTATGCTATGATATAATGTATATATAGTTTTTCAACGCCACGCCCAGCCCTCATAATATGTATACAATCCCAAGCCCAAACCGGCCGTTCTAGCATCATACAAAGTCCCTTTCGAGACGCCATGCCATTAATTCCCTCCCATCCTATGCCATCCCATCCCATCCCTATTTCCATTTTATACAAAAGTCCCTTTACCCCTCGAATCATTCTCCCCATTCCCATCACCCCGCACAACACCAGCCTCTCTTCAACACCGCCGCAAAGAAGGTACCCTATCAAGCCCGATTGCCAACCGCTCATGACTCTGCTGATCCAAAGCATACATCTGCAGCGGACTCGGCCCCTTTGGTACAACACCAAGCGTCATCTCCACTTCATACGGTCTACTCTCCCTCCCATGACACGTAACCTTCAAGAAATCCTTCTTCGGCCTGTCTACCCTCCTCTCATCTCCCCCTCCTTTCTTCTCTTTCCCCCGCAACGAGGAACTCGAAGATTTAGAACCAAGCGGCAGCTCAGGCAGTGGTCTCTTGGAGTATGATTCCACGTTCAGCGGATCTAGTGAGTGGATGCTGGATGCGGGGCTAGGGGCACGATTGAGGACTTCCCAGTCGGAGGAAGAGGATTGCGTGGTTGAGGTTGAGGTTGAGGCGCTAGAGGATGAGCATGCTGAGGGGGATGTGGCTCTTAGGTTCCATTCTCGGAGACAGCGTTGGATTTGGGAGATTCTGGGAGATATATTAGTATAAGTGGAGAATGGGATAGGGCAGGAGGGGACACACGTGACGGGGAGACGGCGCTCGTACAGTGCATCAACGATTTCTTCTTCCGATTTCCGGTCTTCGACGTAGAGTTTTGTTATCCAGTGACGGTGGAGAGAGAGTATATCGTCAATGCTTAACTCCTCACTCTGTAGCTCCATGTGAAGGGGCATTTTAACTCTTCGTTTGCGCTGTTGGTTTGACCTAGTGTTTGATTCGAGTGGGATACGCTTCGGAGGAAGAGCCCGGAGTGATATGCGTGTTGAAGGATAATCCAGAGCAAAAGAGCATGTGGCAACTACGGTCATATATGCTTTTCATGACAAGGAGCCAGGTTTGATGCGAAGGTGCGTTTGCAGCCGATGCGAAGGCGCGGGTGTAGCCAGTGCGCAGGAAGCTTTGCGGCGAGGTTTCCGGTTTTTGGGAAAAGCATGGGATAAAATACGGCGGTATATGTTTGGCATGCTTCCCTTAGAGGATTGGGCAGCGGTACGGATTGCCTCCCGAGCCCTGGATCGAGATATGCATAACGCCCCTTGTATATATCAAGGGTGCACGGGCTCATCTGGATGGATATAACGCCATAGATATAGAACATGGGGTATCAGAAGGACAAATGGCTGAGATGAAACGCGCGCCGCAATGGTCTAGGGCTGGGAAAATAGCTGCTAGTCAGCCAGATTACGACAGCGCGGTAGGATTTCAGGGGTTTGAGTAGGATTTCCGAGCCCTTCTGTTAAAAGGGTGGGACCGCCGGATAATATTCCATGGCCGTGTCCTTGGGATGCAATCCCACATGTTAATGCTCCCTGAAAACGTGTGATTGCGTTGGATTTGTTTGATAAGTCAGAAAAAACGACGTGTGAATTCGTGAGAAATCTGAAATCTGACATAGAAATCGTCCCCAATAGAGACACGAGTGAAGGCGTTCTCCGGATCGATTGTGATGACAAGCGAAGAACAGAGACAAAAGGATCGCCCGGAGACATGCCGGGAACTCTTCTGTATGCCGCGCGGGAAAAGGCCTAAACGCTGAGAATTGCCGAATCATAGGTTTTATGGGGTTTCCTGTTGAAGCCTCTTGGTAATGATGTCTTACAGTCGGTACGAAACAAGATTTGTAGCTTCTAAGCTTGTGCTTGTGCATGATTTTCTGCGAATCGAAGAGAATCCAGAAGGTGCCTCGGGTAATCCAAAAGCTTTACCGTTCTGAAGTCAGACATTCCTCGAAGAAGACGAAAACGATGCGATGACATGCGGGGGACAAGAAAAGTCGGGGCCCGTAAGACGCCTCCAAGTGGACAGTGGCGTCAAGATCATGCGAGGCGAGATGCAAGCGGAGCTCTACTCCTCTTGAATCTGCATGGAAGCTTGAATCCGTAGATTCGTGCCGATTTACCTTAGACTAGAGTCCTGCATTCAATCAGGTACAAAACTTAAGCCAGGACCGTACTTGAATTTCTTCAAATTCTAGCCTCGCTTTGCGCGGCAACCGCAATGAGTTCGACTTACGTCTAAAGTTGAAATAAATTTATAACAAGTGTCTCAGATCGAGTGGACACAGGAAGGGGCTCACGATCGGACATAAACCTCCTGAGATAACGTCTGGGGGGTTAAGCCTGAATAGGAAAGATACGTGATACAACGTCGAGTTCGTGGCTCCCGATCAGAACAGCGGCTTGCTGACTTTGCAATCTCTCCGAATCATGCGGCGACGGTCGACTACCTCCGTAGACCTGAAGTCACCTAACCTCGTAAGGCCGAGTGCACTGTCATACTTGTGCCCCTGTCTCCGACTCCCCAACCTCGCGGGTCTCGGCTGTTTCTGCCCGAAGAAGAAATAGCAAGTTTAGCTGCAGATTTGCGGGGGGAGGGGAACAAAGTGTCCCCGGGACTCGGGTCTTGAACTATCACTTGACTCTTAGAAGCGCCAAGATTCAGGACCTGGTGGACATTTCTTCTAAAACCGTTGTCACAGCCTGAGTCCGTTGTTTGGCTCGGACGCTCTGTCAGAGAAACGATCTTCGTGGGGCTGGTGGTGTATCCATGGAGGACCCCAGTCGTGTTTCTGCTTGGTCACTGACTGTCCGAATGCAACCATATGCAGGCCGCAAGAGCGTAGTATCTTGGCATTCCAGCTACCTGGCTTGCAGCACTGTGCGAAGTAAGCAGAATTTTGCTGATTTTTCGCATCTCAGGATCTCAATCTCCCATGTGTCCCATCTCGAGACACGACCCGCACGGATGAATGCTAGCCCAATCACCCTGCTAGGTACTATACATGTTGTCGCTATCTATTTAGAGCACACGCAAGATATGTAGATTGGGCAGTGGGAGAGATGCCATCTGTGCCACCCCTGTTTGCTCACCAGAAAACCCCCAGACGACGCAAGATTTCGCTGATGTCTTGGGACATTCCCGCTAGGTGCACGGATACTTGGCGTTTCCCGGTACGTCTGAGCTCATGCAATAATCCTTAGGTTCCTGCTGATGTATCAACCGCTCAAAATCGGTTTTGGTACGCAGATCTCTGGTGTTGAGTTGTGGCACAAACCGGATAAATAAATAAACAAAAATTGCAAACAGCGGGCGACGCATTATTGGTCGATAACCAAATCCTTTGTTGAAGCCGATACGAAATACTCTTTTGAGAACATCGTACCCTGGTGGAGAAGGGCCACAGTTGGTGGCGCTGAAAATCTTTTTGATGTTGGAAGAGATTCGGATGAACGTGGGAAAAGGGGTCGATAGAGCTCCGAATAATCGCAGGGGTGCCACGTTGCTTGCACATGCTGCTGTACAGTATTTATCCGTCCAGCCACGAGGACATGGTTTGACAAACGGTTAAAGAGTACAGACCGCCACTACATTTTCCGAAAATGATTGGAATACGATGCTTCATCGATTGATTAGTTGACTTATAAAAACACATCAACCAAAAGTTAATCTATCCTTAGATTTCAATAGCAAAGAAATGCAAGAAACTGTACTAATACTCGCTTAGTTATCTGGGAAATTGCAACCTTAGGGCAGCGCAGTAGATAAAAGGGGCATCCTTTCCCAAGATTTCGCTTTGGCTGGTAACTAGCCATCGTTTGGTCAAGAACTGACGAGAGCAAATGAAAGCTGACCATCATGCAGGTGCATCAACCCTGAGCTTCACGAGCAATACATGTAACGACCGGCAGCCTCGGATGTCGTGCCTATCGTTTATTCCCCCTTATCTTTCCTTGCTTACAGGTTGTGGAGGAGCCTCTTAGGAGCAGTCGTGGATCGCAGAACGTCTACCAGCGTGGGGAGTGCAGTGCCCAGCAGCAGTCATCATATCATGGGTTGCATGCAAGCCATGCCTTAATTCCATCATTTATTAGAGGGTATTCGTCACACCCAGTTTCTTTCGTGATATAGATCAAAGGGGTAAAGTAAATCTCATATGCCACGATAATCAGTTCCGAGATTTAGGTTAATCTGTTTTTTGATTGGGGGAAAAAAAAGTTTTCGTAGTCACGAGTGATTTTCGTACATTCCATTCCTCTTCTTCGATTGGAATTGTCTTAATCAATTAAGTCCAAAAAGAAGATTTTATATCGATTATCCTCCAGTCGGGGTGTTAGTCCCTTATCTGCCCCAAGTTACCCAAATACTCTTAAAATGTGCATGCCAAGATACTTGATTTTCCCGAGAAGATGAACAAGCCATCAGCCATGATCTTTCGTCTCCCAGTGCTCGGGATCGGATGAGCACAAGCGATAGGAGAGGTGCAGGCACACTTTATTGGTGCGCATGGGCAGGAAGCCACTGTGTTGGTTCACGGACTCCTACGAAGTAACTTCTGATGTAACACGAATTGATCCGCGACGATGTATTTTGCTTTTCGTCTGTTCTTTCGGCGCGCGATAGCACCTCTTGTGTACATTTGTGTGTGGAGGTGTAACCTAATGTGGTAATTTTTGACGAGAAGTTGATATCGGGCATCTCTTTCAGTTTGACGACTCGATGCGAACGAGACCTACAATTCTTCCATCAATCATGCAAGCCCCTCGTGTGAGATGCGACTTGAAAGCCGGTGCCGATATTCCAAACCTATCACAATCGCGACACAGTCGTGGCGCACCGAAGCAACTCGAATGAGCTGCTGAAGCTGAGTGCTATTTTTAGAGCGTTGGTGTTGGAACTTGGAGCATTGCGGCTGGAGAGAGAGTCATGCCGTTAGATTTGTTCAAACCACTCGCAAGTTGTGACTTCCAATCTGCAATCAATGTAACTTCTTCCCTGTGCCCAGCTGTCACTTGCCATTCAACTTACCATATTCTATTTGAGCTCTTTTGAAAATATTCTCCTTTGGTGGCTTTTTGGTCCAAAAAAAAAAGGGATTAAAGATTATGCCGTGGTGTCAGCAAGCACTCTAATGTTGTCAACCAGCTATAATTACATTTGACATTTGTTGCACTTCGGATAAATTCAAGGCTAACGCAAGCTTTCACCCCCAGAAGTCTGGAAGAAACATGAAACATAAACAATTCGCTTATGATTATCCGCAGACATCCCCTCGTCTTTCTTCAACCGTATCTATTCCAGGCTGGAAAGTGGCTCAGTATAGGTAGGTGTTTAAATGCCCACACGACTCCCCATACAAGAAGTCCCTCTCACTCGCCTCAACATAAAATTCTTTCCAATCCAGCTTTTTCCTGCTGTCAGATACAGAATCCTCAAACCTCGACCTGATACTACCCATCTCGAAATAAGGACTTATTTGATTGAGCCTCAGGGGGGTCATGTGGTTCTCCCACTGGGGGCTTAAGGGCGTCACCCCATCACCCATATCCTTCCACACACTGAAGACAAGTGCAAGCATACTCCCATTTCTCCATCCCAAGATACCATTTGCGCCCTTCTTGGCGGGTATAATTTTGTTATCGATCTGGAATTCCGTCCAGCAATGATCACACTTTCGCAAGCCTGATCACACTTTCGCAAGCCAGAACACATAATGCAATGCTCGTCGGGGCTCATAAAATGTGATCTTCTGCAAGCAATCATATAATCAAACTCTTGAGGAAATACAGTCTTCCCATAAGTGAACATATGCTGACAGATATCGATTGGACGATAATCAGGAGTCTCGAGGGGAAAGCTCCCCCCGTATGGAACCAAGACCCAGTGCTGGATGCGCATCATAAGCCTTCCCCCAAATATCGTCGCCTCGGTGGTTGTCTGACGCGTAAAGCTCTTTCTATGCAGCGTACAGGTCTTCGACAAAGCGGTGAGTTCAGAGCTACAGTCTAGACCGCGTCTATGTCGCTCCATGAGCATTTGTACTCTCGAGAAGTTGAGATTTTTGTGCAGCCAATGGTGCGTAGGGCGAGCTTCGGCAATCCAACAACCCCTTCGATGCGCCCTTGGTACACCACGCTGGTCTGGAGTCTGGAGTGTCTTCTCTGGGTCATGGAGCTTCTTGCAGTAATAGCAATAAATGAAAGACAACGAGTCTCGATCCAACATTACCATAAAGTCTTCAAACTCTTGTTGGGCGGGGGTGAGAGGCGCGATTCGTTCCACGGGTGTCAGGAACACCTCGCACGGTGATGGGGGGATGTCGTTGCCAAGATCTTTGAGGAACCTCGTTCCTAGTTTGGTGTATGTGAGCTTGCAGCATACCGTCAAAGCTGCTGCGGATGATGTTGGCAGGTGCTTGGCAACAATCATTAAAACCTCAGATGGGAGCCAGATCCAGTTCCTTGATCTGAGATACTCTGGAATTGGCTCTCGTCCTCGCTTCGATGGCCACGTAGTTCCACAGTTTTGGGAGTCAGGCTCCCGTGTTCTCAATACTAAGCGGCAGCCATCGGTCGGCTTGGATAACGAAGCTCGCAAAGACTTTGCCGTAACTGTGACCGAGCGGGCAAAGAGCGAAGAGACGGCTTGAACCAGTCTTTTCCTCTTGCCAGATTTTGCAGCAGAACGAGTGGTCTTAGAATTGAGTACCTTACTTTGAGCGGGTTCAACCTCCTCCTCCTCCTCGAAGAGAGTTCTGCCGTGCAATCAGTCGAGCTTGAAGCGCAACTCAATATTTTTTCGACAACCTCGCTTTTTGATTTGTTCACTTCCTGGAGCGATTGCTGCAAGTTCTTGGCCATTTCCGGTCGTGCGTCGTCTTCTTACTTCTTCGGATTGAAGTTATCGTCGTGGACTTCTTTCAGTCGTAATGTATACTCTCGTAACTACTCCAAGTGTTCGGGACTGAAAACAGATCTGTCGTATTGGTTTGCATTCGCACGCGATGTTTTGAAACTCTCAATCGAAAGGGAAAATTCCATTTGATCTCAAGGGAATACTGAATCTTTCAGTCAAGCGTGTTACATGTTCATTATGTAGTTGAGCACATGTACCATACGTTGATGCGAATAGGGGCCCAAAGGAGGAGAGTCATGTGATGGGATTCAACACTAAGTCTTCCCTAGTCTCCTCGCTCAGTGGGTTAAGGCCACATGAGGCTCTCTTAACTTGAGCTAGTTGAAAATGGCTCTGCTTCGAAACCCTCTAGATTCCCAGAAGTGCGGGAGAAAGACGCTAGAAGGTCACGAGACTGGGGTAGTGACTTTATCCTTTGTGGGCAGTGACGCATATGATATTGCTAGAAGAAAGATGCAGCAGCGTTATGATGACGAGTGTTAATAATTATTCTGAAATGAAACAAAAAGTAAGTTTATGGTCCAGCGCTGCTTCTTGAGAGTTTTCATCTTCAACTGGCAGCCTTTTCTCCAACGTAAATTTTATCTCCAAGAACATGAGCTTATCCTTTTTCCCTATCAACTTCATGAATGGGAAATGATATAAAGCCTTGACACATTCACATGGAAGCTCACAATGCATTCAGAGCTTGTTGTGAAATTTGATGCTCAACAACTGTAGTGAGTTTCAGTATAATTTCTCACAGTACAAGAAATGAAATAATTGATTTGCCATAGAAAGAAATTCTTTTATTTTTGGGGTGAATCCCTTAATTCAAATGAGACCATTTAGAACCTTGCATAGCAACCCTCACGACACATGCCCAAGCAACAGGGTTTCTTCCGTAAATGAAAGTTCCCCGATGAAATCCTCAGCTGGTCGAGAACCATCCAAAATCCTTCAGCCCGCGATCAAAAAACGCCCGGAATAAATCTAGCAGTCTTCCCATGCCACTCTTCCCATTCCCTCCCGAACTCTTTTTTCAACATCTCCTCTTCATCTCTGACTCGTATCCACAAAACAAACCCCATCCCTATCGCCAACCCCCCAGCCAACACCTCACTCAACCACGGCACACGTAGCACCTTCTCCCACCACCCAGGCATGACACAAGATATAACGCCGTCCCCCCTATTGAGCGTAAAGAAATCCACGCATCGCACAACCCACAGCCCTAAATAGCTAGGATGTTGAACATAGCGATAAATCCCAGTCTTAATCAAGCCGCTGGGGCGCGCAAGCTGAAACGTGAAATTGGCACCCAGGCCTTTATACGCAGACAACCTGAGCCCTCCAAAGATAAAAATCATTGTAAAAGCAATGATCGTGCGTGTGCTCCATCTGAACAGATCGGGATTGAGGAATTCGGGATGCAGGCAAAAATTAGAGCGGCGTGAGGGAAAGAGGACAAGAAGTTGCTGATAGAACCAGATGGTGAAGACAAGGCGCCAGCGCCATACTGGTCTTTTGGAGAGGTCGCGCCATGCGTTGAGGCGGTCTTTGGATGCGGCTTTGGATGCTGGTGGAGCAGGGGTTGGAGGTGTGAGGCAGAGGTAGCAGACGTATTCTGTAGCGAGGAGGGTGAGGGTGTAGCTTAGATTTGTGAAACTGAGGTCCATGTTTTGTTATTTGGGTTCTGAGATTTTGCTTCGCTGACGACGTTCTGTGAGGAGGGGCGGAGGCTTATATATGTATGAATGTGAGGGTGCTTTAAGCAGGGCTGATAATTGCTGCAGGGTGGTAGGATACGAGGCACGAGGTGGAAATCCGGCACTTGAAGTAATCCCCGTCTCCGATCACACAATTAGTTGAGGCCGCCCTGTTTTCCTACAAGAGGGGGCCAAAACCTTCTCAATTGCAGGAAATGATATAGTAAATAAAACAAAATAAATCAGTGAGAAGACAAGAATGCCTTGAAATGTGTACGCTAATTTTGGAAAGTTGAGAATCCTGCTTCTGAACTGTGAGTCACGTTAGGCTGAACTTGGGTGGCTTGATGAAGGCTCCTCGTCAAAGTCCCGGTAGGTTTTGTTGAGAACTTATGGATTGTTCGGTACTCTGGGCTTGATGCTAATCTTGTTAGAAGTGGAGCGACATCTGGCCTTTCTTACGACAGGGTTACTCGCCCAATGTGCCGCAATAGGACTAGCGTGACTCAGACCAACTACCATGACCGCAAGAATAAATATCCTAGGCATGCATTATTATGACCTGCAAGAGCTGGGTTTTACTAAGAGCCAGACCCTCGTTTCTCCTGTATAGATTTATGGCGATTGATTTGAACAAGTAGGAGATTAGTGGGATGGAGGATGCTCAAAGTATAGTAGAGCTTGTAGATATCTGTACACCCGTCTTGCTCTTCGATCATCAAGAGCTGCATTGCTAGGCTCACTTGATGCCTCGCTGTTTTTACCATCTCTGACGTCCGCAGAATTTTCAAAAACTGGGGGTTCAACCATCTGCGTCTCTAATTCGATTTTTCATCCCCACCACTCGTTCTCGCTTCCTTCGTAGACTGCTCCCTAACTTCTCATAACAATCCTAGCGGGAGAGACTCCGAGGACAAAGTAGATGGGTCTTCTCGCTGGAGAAGTTATAGTAATCTAGTTGGTGGTGTTTCCGGCAAAATTGGAGACAGAGGAGCAAACACCTGCCTCGAATCTGGAAAAGAACCCGAAAAACAAGAGCGCGGAGAACGGAAAATGAATTTACTTGGACAAACTGTGGTATTGCTTGTAGATGAAAATATAGGTAAGGCTGGGATGCTCGAATGGCGGTCTTAAATAATTTGTGCCAATATTCGGTAATTTGCAGACATACACAAGTCAAGCGTTTTTTCGTCAGAGTCTAGCACAGAGAATTCAAGAAACTTTCAATGACAGAATGTTGCGCGTAAAGACATTGTCCAAATGAAACCCAAGTATAAGTCCAAGCTTAAAATGGAGTAAGGGCACTTGCCTAACAAAGGGGCTTTTTGCAAACCTTTGAGTGAAAAGATAATCCTAAGAATCATTTCTGATTGCAAATTCCTCCATCTCCAAATCAAACTCCTTGCAATAATAAGTATGAGAAGACAAAAAGGCAGGAGGGCACATGCGGAGCAAGTGCCTGAAATACCGAGGCATACTAGTGTGACTAGCACCCGTAGCATCGCCGTAGATACAAGCAGGAGAAGATCAGCACCCCACGCTTCTCTTATACGACAATTACGAGATCCTACCTAGGTAGTCTTTGCGCCGTCGCGACATAGACGCGCAATATCCCGGATAATGAGCACCAGCGGGGATGCTCTGTGGGGATTCCGTTCGGTACTCGGACTCCACATGCAAATTGTAGATTTCGATCTGCTCAGAGCCCCATATTCCCGGGCACGGTGATGCAATAGTAAATAAACTTAGGGGTGATCAGGGGAGGGGGTTTGGTATATAATAATAAGCCTCCGATCCTTGGCCAAGATGAAGAATTATTGCGCGTCTCAATTGTGCTTTCAGACTCCTCACATCCAGGCCAATTCCGAGCATACTCTAACCTTACGCAATGCATTACCTCGCCCCAGTCCTAGTATCTCTCACCCTCGCATCAGCAGCAACCATTCCTCTCAAGCGCCAAGGTGCAGCAAGTACAGTCGCAACAGTCGAGGGCCTGGTTGAAAATGTGGAAGGATTGCCCGAGTTAGTCGAAAACACACTCAAGGCGAACGTGGGGAAACGCCAGGGTGTTGCTAGCACCGTTGCAACTGTAGAGGGCTTGGTTGAGAACGTGGAAGGCGTCCCAGAGCTGTTGGAGAATATTGCAAAGGCAAATTTGGGCAAACGTCAAGGTATTGCCAGCACCATGGCCACCGTAGAGGGCCTGGTCGAGAATGTGGAAGGCGTACCCGAGCTGCTCGAGAACGTAGTCAAGGACAACCTCGGTAGACGTCAAGGTGCTGCCAGCACCATCGCTACAGTGGAGGGATTGGTCGAGAACGTGGAAGGTGTTCCTACTCTAGTTGAGAATATTGCGAAAGCGAACTCATGAGGGACTCAATTCGTGTTATGAGAATTGAAGATGGATAGAGGGGGGAAAGGAGTTGTGGGCAAGGCGTACTGTGACTTGTACATATGTGAAGGGGTCGGGACGGACACTTGTCTGATGGATTTAAATTACATAATACCATAATGCCACCAACTAAATCCCCATACAGAGAAGTTATATCCTTGAAAATTTTGACAGAAATAGGAGATTGTTCGCGGAGAAGTCGACAGCATTTTCTTCCACTCAATCCTCTACCACTGGTATTCTCACTGCTCGGTGCGATAATTCCCAACTTCTGTTTTACAGTCTTTCATCATTTCCCCGCGGATTCTGGGTTTCCTCAGAGAACCTTCGCCCAATGATACCTGCTTTGAAGCTTCCTGTCTATTGCTGGCTTTCCCAGTGGTGCTTTAATGAGCAGGAAGCCCTTTAATTGGCCTGGAGGAGACTCAAGTCCCAAAAGGCCATAGCCTATTCCAAACCTCTCGCTCCTCTTCCGTTTTCGCGAATTCGTCAATAACTTGCTCTTTCATCTGCCCTAAAGCATCCAAAGCCTCGTCATAAAGTTCTGTCCTCACACATCCCTGCTCAGGAAATAATCCCCCAATGCTATCCCGAATTGACTGCATCGCATTCATACCCAAAAGCGCCCCCTCAGTTCGAGCATCCATCTCTCGTCTTTCCTCGGCAGAAAAAGTAAACGGGTACGGTGAGCCTTTACTCCCAGGAATGGTGTCCCGTATCTCTTCTAGTTCAGTAACCTGGGAAAGATATGTAGCCTCGCCATCGACAACCATGTTACGAGGCAGTAGGAGGAGATCGTAGCTCATTGTTTGTTGAAATTGAAATGCCGAGTAGAGGTTTGGGTTCTTGCGGTATGTAATGGTGTTGTAGAAAGCACAAATCGATTGCTGGAGGAACAGCACTTTGGCTCTTTTCTTCTCGTCGGCATCGAGGGTGTCGAAATTGCCAGGCAATTTTGGGCGGTCACGGCCTACGTATTGTGGGCCGTCGATATCGATAATTTGGGGTTGGCGG
>Ga0247778_1001234_pt1 | contig 12437 bp, 8 predicted proteins | sample UWRJL049202B5_FD_179939 | JGI IMG/M metagenome (GOLD analysis project Ga0247778, IMG submission 179939) | Plant litter microbial communities from Arlington Agricultural Research Station in Wisconsin, United States - UWRJ-L049-202B-5 | ecosystem: Environmental > Terrestrial > Plant litter >... | reverse complement strand
GCGCGACCAACCACGAAATCCCGCTGATTCCGTTCATCGACTTCTTGCTGTGTTTGGTGGCGTTCCTCTTGGTGACCGCAGTGTGGTCGCAGATGGCCCGCATCAACGCCGACGCGCGCGTCCCGGGTCCCCCGAAGGACGAGCCCCCAGAAGAGCAGAAGAAAGAAAAGCAGCTCAACGTCGAGATGAAGGGTGAGACCAAGTTCCAACTCGTTTGGAAAGAGGGCAACACCGTCGTCAACACGATCGACGTCGACCGAAAGCCAGTCCCCACGGGCTCCAACGGCGACATCCGCTTCCCCGATCTCGCCAAAAAGATCGAAGAAGAGTGGACGGCCAACGGCGCTCACCGCGCCGGCTCGGACAAGAAGTTCGACTTGGCCATTCTGCACACCGACAACACCACCCCGTTCTCCGACGTGATCGCCGTCATCGACGCCATCTACACGCCGAAGCGCGACTTCGACTTCGCCGGCAAGAGCGAAAAAGTGCCGTCCTTCAACGTGACCTTCGCGGTGAACTGATATGTCGTCCGATAAAGCACTCAGCCGTTTTCATCAGCCAATCGCGGTCCCGGGCCGCCGGTTGATGCACGCCATCCCGCTCGCCTTCGTGAAAAAGAAGGTCATCGGCGGCGGTGGTCGCGCAACGAACCACGAAGTGCCGCTGATCCCGTTCATCGACTTCCTCTTGTGCATCGTGTGCTTCTTGCTCGCCAGCTTCTCCGCCTCCGGCGAGTTGCCGATCGACAAGAACGTCAAGCTGCCCAACGCCGAGAACGTGATGGACATGACCGAGGCCCCGATGGTGGCGGTCACCGGCGTGCAAATCTTGGTCGACGGGACGCCGGCGGGGAATACCCGCGCCATCGAAGAGGCCAATCGCCTGCAGCGCATCGATGAGCTGTTCAACGTGCTCAAGAACAAGCGCGAGCTCTGGAAGCAAATCAATCCGGGTAAGGAATTCCCCGGGGTGGTGGTGCTCCAGGTCGATCGCAAGGTTCAGGCGCTGGTGGTGAAGAGCGTGTTCCAGACCGCGGCTTTCGCGGGCTACCCGAACGTGAGCTTCATGGTCGGCCGCATGGGTAAGTGAAATAGCGTCCGATTGGCGGCCTGGCCGCTGATCTCGGTCGCGACAGAGGAAGGGAGCGGCTCCAAGTCGGAGCGGCTCCCTTCGTCGCTTCGAGGGTACAACCCGTTTGGCCTTTACCAAACACAAAGCGGTCACCGATTCCGGGCTGCCTTCGCTGAATCAGGCGCGGGCCGAGCGACGCCGCGCGATCGCCCTCGGGCGCGTGCGCATGGCCTCGATCCCACCGCAGTTTTGGCTGTGGACTGCGATCGCCCTGGGCGCATTCAGCGTCGTTTATTGGCGCATCGCTCAGGGGCAAATCGAGACTCGTCGCAGCCAAGTGATGGCCAAGCAGCGCGCTATCGCCCAGACCCTCGGCCCCAAGCTCGTCCCTTTCCGCGACCAAGTGGAAGGCTGGGTGCGCGAGCTTGCCGCTAGCTTTCCGGGTGATTTCGTAGATCCGAGCGCCTCGCTGGAGAAGATCAGCACCAGCCCGGGGGTTTACTTTCGCTTGCGCATGGCCAACACCGGCTCGGTGAAAGCGATCCGCGCGGCGGCACGCGCCTCGCTCCACGACGGTTTTACTTCGTGCCTATTCGTGCGCGTGGGGGCGCCTGATCCGACCAAGGGCGCTGCCTGCCGCGTGACCGCCGACTGCACTTCTGGTCTTTTGTGCAACGAGTGGAACGTATGTAACGAGCCGCCCCGTCCGTACAATATGCGGCTCGCGTACCGCGCGCTCCGCGTGCTCTCCAGCGACTGGACGGACGAGGTGCACGAGGCCGATACCGAGCTCGGCCTCAACGCTTACGACCGTGATTTGGACAGCGTATCCAAGCGCGACGTGCCAGTCGCGATCGAGCTGCTCTCGCGTTCTCGCTACTTCACCTTGGTGCTGGACGAAGACCCCGAGGGGGGAGTGCCGCCCGAAGCTCCGGACGCGGGCGAGACCACGGACGAACGCGTGCAGCGCGAGCCGCACGCGGCGCGCATCGGCATCTGGGACTTGAAGACCAAGAGCCCGCTCCTTCGGCTGAAGGCCGATGCCGCGGGCCACTTCGTGCCGGTCGGTGACCGCGTGGTGCAAAATCCCGAGACGGTCATGGCCCAGCAGCGCCAGACCAACAGCTGCGCGCTAGCTCTGGCTGCGAAAGATGCGCTGTCTCGCGAGCCGACTCAAGCCGCGCCGTAGCCGCCCCCGCCGGGCGTCTCGATCCGTAGGCGGTCGCCGATAGCGACCTCGAACAGTGCGTGGCCGGGCACTTCTCGCCCGTTGTGGAAGTTCTTGCCCGGCGCGCCTGCTTGGCCGCCCGCGAGCCCAAAAGGGGCACTCCGTCGCCTTTCGCACAGGAGCGAGACGGTGAGCGGCTCCAAGAATTCGTACTCGCGACAAGCGCCGTCGCCGCCCGGGAAACGCCCATCGCCACCCGAACCGCGGCGCACCGAAAATTCGCGGATCCGCACCGGAAAGCGCTGCTCGATGATCTCCGGGTCGGTGATGCGCGTATTGGTCATGTGGGTGTGCACGGCGCTCTGCCCGATGAAGCCCGGCCCGGCACCGGCGCCTCCGGCGATCGTCTCGTAGTAGCCAAAATGCTGCTGGCCGAAGCTGACGTTGTTCATCGTGCCTTGGCTGGCGGCGGCGCGACCCAGCGCGCCCAGGAGAACGTCGACCACGCGCTGCGAGGTCTCGACGTTTCCACCGGCCACCGCTCGCCCCGGCGCCGGATTCAAAATGCTGCGCTCGGGAATGAGGACCGTGACGTCGCGCAAGCAGCCGCTATTGAGTGGGATCGCGCGGCCGACCAGCGCTCGCAGCACGTACAGTACGGCCGCGAGCGTAACGGCGCGCGGTGCGTTCAGATTTCCGAGCGATTCGGCACCGCTGCCAGCGAAATCGATAGTGAGCTTGCCGGCCGCGGCGTGCAGCGTGACCGCGATCGGCGTGCCGTCGTCGAGTTGGTCGCGAAAGCGATAGCTGGCCTCGGGCAACTCGCGGATCACGCGTGCCACGCTGTCACCCGCGAGTTCTTGCACCGCGCGCATGTAGCGCGTGACTTGAGCCGGCCCACGCTCTCGAACCAAGTCGTGGAGCAGGCGTGCACCCGTCCGGGCGGCGGCGAGCTGCGCCTCCAAGTCAGCTAAATTCTCGAGCGGGCGGCGCGCGGGATAGGGCCCGCGCGCGAGCGTCTCGAGGATCAGCGCGCGATCGAGCTGGCCCGCGTGAGCCACGCGGAGCGCGCTAAATACCGCGCCTTCTTCGGCCAAATAGCTCGAAAATGCTGGCATCGAACCGGGCGTGATGCCGCCGATGTCCGAATGGTGTCCGCGCGTGGCAGTGAAGAAACTGAGCGCACCGCTTTCGTCGTGTACGGGCAAGACCACCGTTACATCCGGCAGGTGTGAACCTCCGGCGGCCGGATCATTGGTCACGAAGGCGTCGCCCGCGCTGAGCGCGGGGTGCGCTTCGAGCACGGCACGCACCGACTCACTCATCGCCCCGAGGTGCACGGGGATATGCGGCGCGTTGGCGACCAAGCCGCCGTGCGCATCGAACACGGCGCACGAGAAATCCAAGCGCTCTCGGATGTTGGTGCTCTGCGCCGTGCGCTGCAGGGTGTGCCCCATCTGCTCCGCAATGGACATGAATGCGTTGCTCATGACCTCCAGCGTGACTGGGTCGGGGGCGCCGCTCACGCTGACTTCGGCGGGCTGAGCGACGGGGCTCGCGCTTTCCGCTTCGGGGCGCGCCAGCAAGATGCCGTCCGGCTGGCACTCGAGCTCGAAACCGGGCTCGAGGACAATCGTAGCGACCGCTTCCGCGATCAACGCGGGGCCCCGAAGAAGCGTCCCCGCCGTCAGCGTTTCTCGTTCGAAAACGGGCACTTGGTCGTAGCGTTGAGCGCCGTGCCAGAGCTGGGTGTGCCGCTCGGGTCGAGGCGGGGTGCCCCGCGCTAAGCGTGCCGGGCGTGCATCGCACCACTCGGATGAAACGAACGCTTCGACGCGCAAGGTGGTGAGCTCGAGCTCTGCGTCGGGGCGAGCATGCCCGAATTGCTGCGCATGCAACGCCTCGAAGCGCTTGCGTAATTCCGCGGCGCTGGCGAAAGGGAGCGTCAGCGTGGTCTCGCTGCCCGTGTAACGCAGATCGAGACGGCGGGTGCATTGAGCGCTCGACTCGGCGTCGGCTGCGCCCGCTTGCGCGGACACCACCGCGCGCGCTTGTTGCTCCAAAGCTGCGAATTCCGGTTCGACGAGGCCGAGCAGTGCCTCGCTCAACGGGCGCGCGCCGGCATCGGCAGAAACATGGTGGCTCAAGTCAGCCAACGCCATGCCGTACGCGGACAGCACTCCCGAGAGCGGATGAAACACGACTTGGCCAATGCCGAGCAAGCGAGCGATGGCACAGGCATGCTGCCCGCCCGCTCCGCCAAAGACGATCAGCGCGTGCTCACGCACGTCGAACCCGCGCGCGACCGAGACCTTGCGCAACGCCTCGGCCATGTTGCGATTGGCGATCTCGAAGAAGCCCTGCGCGACGCTGTGCTCATCGGCCATATAGCCATTTTGGCGTAATTCTGCGGCGATCCGTGCCAGGGCGGCCCGGGCCGGCGCCGCCGTGAGCGGGAAGGGGAAGCGATGCGTGACCAAGCGCCCGAGCGCCAAGTTCACGTCGCTCACGGTCAAAGCGTGCGCGCCGTTGCGCCCGTAGCACAGCGGGCCCGGATCGGAACCCGCGCTGTCTGGGCCGACCGTCAGTCGGCCATCGCGGAGACGGCAGATCGAACCGCCCCCCGCCGCCACGGTGTGGATCGCCAACATCGGCGCGACCACGCGCACGCCTGCGATCTCGTTCTCGTAGCGGCGCTCGAATTCACCGGCGTAGCGCGATACATCGGTCGAGGTGCCCCCCATGTCGAAGCCGAGTACTTGCGCGAGGCCCAAGCTGCTCGCGATCCGCGCCAACGCGACACTGCCGCCGGCCGGGCCGGAAAGCAGCGCATTCGGGCCTCGAAAGTGAGCCGCATCACACAAGCCGCCGCTCGATTGCATCATTTGCAGCGTGCTGCCGGGTAGCTCGGCTCGCAGCGTGTCGAGATAACGCGCCAAGCGCGGGCTCAAGTAAGCATCGACACTGGCCGTGTCTCCGCGCGCCAGCAGCCCGAGGCGCGGTGCGAGCTGGTGCGACAGCGAAATTTCGCGAATCCCCGCGGCACGGGCCAGCTCGCCGAGCTCGCGTTCGAGCACGCCGTGTCGGTGATCGCCCAGCACCACGATGGCGACGCTGTCGATGCCTCGCCCGCGCAGGGCCTGCAGTTCGCGCAATAGCGGGGCGTGAGGCGGGCGCTGGAGCGGGACACCCGCGCGATCACAGCGCGCGTCGACTTCCAGCACCTCGTCGTACAACACGCTCGGTTTCTGGATCGCGAGTTCGAACAGGTCGGGACGGGCCTGCGTGCCGATCTGCAGCAGATCGCGAAAGCCCCGCGTGATCAACAGCGCGAAGCGATCACCCTTGCGCTCCAAGAGCGCGTTCGTCGCCAGTGTCGTGCCCATGCGCACGCGGCAGGGCGGGATCGCTTGCTCCGGGCCGAGCCCGAGCAATCGACGAATGCCCTCGAGCGGCGCGCGGTCCGACGAAAGCACCTTCGCTAGATGCAGCGCGCCGTGCTCATCGACCCCCAGACAATCGGTGAACGTGCCACCGCGGTCGATGAAGAAGTCCAAGCCGGCGCGCCGCTTCTGGGCGGCTAGTTCAAGAGCCGCGGGTGGGGGACGCCTTGGGCATCGACACCGCGCAGGTCGAAGCTGATCTTACCGTTCTCGGCGCGAACGATCACGTGACCGCCGTGTTCGAGCTGACCGAAGAGCAGCTCGTCACCGAGAGGCTTTTTGATCTCGTCTTGGATCAAGCGAGCCAGCGGCCGCGCGCCGTTCGATTTGTCGTAGCCCTTTTCTGCCAAATATACGCGAGCGGATTCGGCCAGCTCGATCGTCACCTCGCGATCCGCCAGCTGGTCGCCCAGCTCCCGCACGAACTTGTCCACCACCCGGTTCATCACCGAGGGCGACAACGGATCGAAGGCGATGCGGGCGTCCAAGCGATTGCGGAACTCCGGGCTGAACGTGTTGCGCATGGCCAGTGAATCACTGCCTTGTGCATCGCGATTGCCGAAGCCGACCATGCCGCGGGCCAGATCTTGGGCGCCCACGTTGCTGGTCATGATCAGCACTACATGCCGGAAATCGCCCTGTTTTCCGTTGTTGTCCGTGAGCGTACCGTGGTCCATCACCTGGAGCAGCACGTTGAACACGTCGGGGTGTGCTTTCTCGATTTCGTCCAGCAGCAGCACGGCGTGTGGCGTCTTGGCGACTGCTTCGGTCAAAAGACCACCGCGGTCGTAACCAACGTAGCCAGGCGGCGCACCGATCAGGCGCGACACGGTGTGGCGCTCCATGTACTCGCTCATGTCGAAGCGAATCAGCTCGATGCCCATGGTCTTGGCCAACTGGCGCGCGGCTTCGGTCTTACCCACGCCGGTCGGACCGGTGAACAGATACGAGCCAATCGGCTTTTCTTTCGGACGTAGCCCGGCGCGCGACAGCTTGATCGCCGAAGCCAGCTCGGCAAGCGCGCGATCTTGCCCGAAGACGGCCTTCTGCAGATCCGACTCCAGGTTCTTGAGCGCCGATTTCGCATCGGCCGTGACTTGGCGCGGTGGGATTTGCGCCATGCGAGCGAGCACGGCCTCGATTCGCTCCACGTCGACGATCACGGTCTCGGCATCGATCGCCGCTTCCAGCTTGGCGTCGGCGCCGCCTTCATCCATCAGATCGATGGCTTTATCGGGCATCTTTTTGTCGCGCAGGTGGCGATCAGCGAGGGTGGCGGCGGCCTCCAGCGCGGCGTCGGTGTAGGCCACGCCGTGGAACTCTTCGTATCGACCGCGCAGGCCCTTCAGGATTTGAATCGTTTCGCTCAAGCTCGGCTCGAGCACGTCGATCTTTTGGAAGCGGCGCGCGAGCGCGCGATCCTTCTCGAAGTGCGAGCGGTACTCCTCGAACGTGGTAGCCCCGATGCAGCGCAGCTTGCCGTTGGCCAACGCGGGCTTGAGCAAGTTCGCCGCGTCGAGCGTGCCCCCGCTGGCCGCGCCAGCGCCGACCATGGTGTGGATCTCGTCCACGAACAGCACTGCGTGGGGCAAGCTCTCGAGTTGCTTGAGCACGGCCTTGACGCGGTTCTCGAAATCACCGCGGAAGCGCGTACCCGCGACCAGCGCCCCCATATCTAGGGCGTAGATCACGACCTTGGAAAGCGGTGCGGGGATATCTTTGGCGACGATTTTTGCCGCCAGGCCCTCGACGATGGCCGTCTTGCCGACGCCCGCGTCGCCCACGAACATGGGGTTGTTCTTACGCCGACGGCACAGCACCTGAATCGCCCGGCGCAGCTCTTTTTCGCGGCCGACCAACGGCTCGATGTTGCCGGCCTTGGCCTGCTCGTTCAGGTTGATCGCGAATTTGGCGAGCGCATCGGCGGGGGGCGCCGCCTCGCCGTCTTCATCGCCGTCGTTGGCGCGTTCGCCGGAGGTCAGAGCGTCCTCGTCATCGCCATCTTTGCTTACTCCATGAGAAACGAAGTTCACCAGGTCATAGCGGGTCAAGCCGGCTTCGGTCAGCGCGGCGACCGCGGGCGAATCCAGCTCGCTGAAGATTGCGATCAGGACGTTGTGCCCTTTCAGCTCTTCTTTGCCGCTGTTTTGCACGTTGATGGCGGCGCGGCTGAGCACCCGCTGAAAGCCGCGAGACGCGCTCAGGTCGAGCTCTTCGGGCTCGGGCACGCGGCTCACTTCCTCGTCCAGGAAGCGGTCGAGCGCGCGCTTGAGCTTGTCGACATCACCACCAGCGGCCTTGGCCGCGCGCGCGGTGGCGGGATCTTGCAACAGGCCGTAGAGCAAATGCTCTACGGTCATGACGTCGTGACGACGACGGATCGCTTCACTCTGCGCGAACGCGCAGGCTGCTTCGACTTCAGCGCTGACTTTCACTCGTCGGACCCTCCGAAGCCTTCCGGCTCTGCAGTGCATTTGAGCGGGTGACCGTGCTCTTTGGCGTAGTCCATCACCAACGCGGCTTTGGTTTCGGCGATGTCGCGGCTGAAGATGCCCGCGACGCCGTAGCCCTTGCGATGGATGTTGAGCATCACGGTCGTAGCCCCTGTTTCGTCGAGATGAAAAAACTTCATCAAGACGTGGACCACGAACTCCATGGTCGTGTAGTCGTCGTTGTGGAAGACGACCACGTACTTGCGCGGCCGCTTGGTCTTGGGGCGTTCAGCGATGGCAAGGCCGTCATCGCGCTCCGGGTTCACTCGCTCGTTCGGCGGCATGAAGTACCCGGTGAATCTGAGCACGCTCGCCTCAAATGTCGAGGGGGGTCGGCGATTCGGCCCGCTACCGTGCCTTTTCCGTCTACGAGCGCTTCGGTCGCAGGCTCGCTAACGGCATCGTAGTCGTCGGGGGCTTCGCCCCCGCACCCGCTGAAGTGAATTCAGCGGGGCCCCACCCAGACTTTTGGGGCCCGGACCCCAAAAGAGTTCCTGAAGAGAGAGTTCGGACTTGGGGTGCCTTCAGGCGTGGCACCCCAAAAACCTGTCAGGCCGTAAGACGGCCCATCACTTCAAGTCGCCGTTTTGGCGGGCGTCTTGGGCGCGGCGGCCTGCGCGTTCTCTTGGGCGCGCTTCAGCTCCCATTCGGCGTTCTTTTTGGCGCGGCGTTCGCGCTTGCGGCGTGCGGTGCGAGGATCTTGCGGGCTTCCCATAGTGCGCGGGTGTCTAGCAGAGGTTTTCCGCTGTGTCGCCCTGAATTCGTACGCGGCCCCCGTAAACGTGCCCGTGCCCGTGCCCGTACCCGAAAACCGCCCCGAATTTCCCCAAGCCGGCCCGCACCGGCGCACGCGGGCTGCTGCGAGGCGACCCCCTCATCCTGAGAGAAAACGAGGGAGACGAGCGGGCACGGGCACGGGCGGGGAGGGACTGAGCCACACTCAAGTGGTCGGGGCGGCGTGCTTTTCCAGCAAGGTGGCCAGGCGCGGAGCGGCGCCTTCGACTTGTTTTTCGGCCATTCCACGCAATTTCTCGTACGTCTTTTTGATGACGGCGTTGTCGACGCGGGCGGCGCGGGCGTCGGTCACGGCGAGCAGGGCTTGGGCGACCCGCCCGCTGTTCTGTTGCAGGTAAGCGCCGGCAGGCACCTTCTTGTTTGCGGCCTCCTGATAAACGGGGTCGACCGCGTCCAAGAAATCGTCGAGCAGGTTGTTTACGGTATCTCTCACGAAGCCTGGGCGGATGCCTTGCACGATCTTGTAAGCGCCTTTGATGGCGATACCGCTGAGACCTCCTTTGTCCGCTACCTCGGCGTCCAACACCTGGCAGGCATCGGCGATCACGGCGTTCCGCTTGTCTCCAGTTCCCATCTGTTCCCGCAGGCTCGACATTTTTCCCTGACTTTCTGGCTCCGCAACGCCTGGATTGGCGGTGGCGGCGCTATATACCGCGAGCCGCTCTGCGGGCCCAGTCCCAGGAAATCGCCATACTGTGGCGGCATTGTCTGAATTCCGGCCATACTCGACTAACTTGACGGCCCCCCGCTCGTTTGGGCCTAATGCCGCCAGGTTGTCCGCGGTGTTTCGCGAAAAGCCGCACAATCGAGGCCAATCGCGCACGCATAGGATGACCGAAGAGCTCAAGCAAGGATCCAAGCTCGGCAACTACGAGCTGCTGCTGAGAGTCGGACGAGGCGGCATGGCGACGGTCTGGGTCGCGCGCGAGCGCGCCGGAGCGAGCAAGGACGATCGCCTCGTGGCGGTCAAGGTGATGCTCACCGAGCTGGCGGACGAGAACGAGTTCATCAAGATGTTCTTGGACGAGGTACGGCTCGTCCGCAGCATTCGTCATCCGAATGTGGTCGACGTTTACGACGTCGGCGAACACGAGGGGATGATGTGGATGGCCATGGAGTGGGTGGAGGGCGAGTCCCTGCACACGGTCATCGCCGAAGCCGGAAAACGCCGCGCGATCCCGCCGGAATTGGCCGTTCGCATCATTGCCGACGCGGCCGCGGGGCTGCACGCCGCACACGAACTACGGGATGTGGACGGCAGCCTGCGCGGCGTCGTGCACCGCGACATCTCGCCGCACAACATCTTGATCGGCACCAATGGGGCGGTCAAGTTGGTGGACTTTGGGGTGGCCAAGGCGGTCGGGCGCATCAGTGAGGCGACACGGGCCGGTCAGCTCAAAGGTAAATTCGGCTACATGTCGCCCGAGCAAGCGCTGGGCAAAGGCGTCGATCGCCGGAGCGACATTTTCTCGCTCGGCATCGTGCTCTTCGAGCTGACCACGAGCCGGCGTCTGTTTCGCGGTGAACACGACATCGAGACCCTGCGCTTGGTTATCTCGGGTGCGATTCCCAAGCCCACGTTGATCGACGCCAAATACCCGCTCGAGCTGGAGCGCATCGTGCTCAAGGCGCTGGAACGGAATGTCTCGGCGCGTTATCAAACCGCCGCCGAATTCGAGCACGATTTACACGCGTACTTGAAGGCAGAGCGGCTGATCGTGCCGCAGAGCGGCGTCGCAGGGATCCTGAAGCGCGTGCTCGGTGAGCGAATCGAGCAGCGGCGCAAGGCCGTGCGTGCCTCGCTGAAAGCCCTCAGCAGCGGAGCCGTACCGACCGCGCAGCTGTTGCCCAACGATCCGGCCTTCACTCCGACCGGCAAAGATCGCATCACGGTCAGCGGTGTCAGCACGGTGACCGGCACGGGTTTGAGCGGGCTCAGCGGTCTCAGTTCTCCGGGAACCTCGCCCAGCGCGGTCATGCCCGCAGCGCGTGATCAGAGCCAGGGGGGTGTCCCGCGAGCCGCGGTGGGGGCTCGCCTGAGCACCGCGAGTGTGCTCGGTTATGCGATTGGTTTGACGGGCTTGGCGATCGCCGTGTTCGTTTTGATTTTCATGCGTTGAGTGCACTTCTGCGGACTAGGGGGGGCCCGAACCGGCGGGCCGTTCTTGGTGCGCAGCGCGCTCCAGATTCCAGAGAGCCGGTAGCGCCGTCAGCGCAAGCGGCGGCAAGCGACGACAGGGCCCGAGACGCATCGCTTGGCTGCAGTGTGCTTCCTGGGATCCGTGCGCTAGAGTCTTTGCAGGGTTCTGGTTCGAACAACATGGGTAAGATCCTCGTCGTCGACGACCAACGCAACATGCGCACGACGCTAGCAATGATGCTGCGTGGCGGTGGCTATGAGGTCGATGAAGCGGCGGACGGCGCGCAAGGCCGCGAGCTGGGCGCGACCGGCGCGTACGACGTCGTGATCACCGATCTGCGGATGGGGGAGTTCGACGGCATCGACGTGCTGCGCGCCACCAAAGAGAAGCAGCCGATGACCGAGGTGATCGTGATGACCGCCTACGGCACGATCGAGAGCGCGGTCGAAGCCATGCGCGTGGGCGCCTTCGACTACATTCAAAAGCCGTTCAGCGAGCAAGAGCTGATCGTGAAGGTGTCGAAGGCGTTCGAGAGTCGGCGGCTACACGGGCAGGTTCAGCTATTTGCCCAAGAATTCAAGGAGCGCTACCACCTCGAGAAGATCATCGGCCGCTCGCAGTCGATCCGCGACGTGCTCACGCGCGTCGTGAAAATCGCACCGACCGACGCCATCGTGCTGATCACCGGTGAGAGCGGCACGGGCAAAGAGCTGGTCGCACGCGCCGTGCACGCCAACAGCAAGCGCGCTCACCGTCCGTTCGTGACCGTGAACTGTGCGGCGATCAGCGAGACGCTTCTGGAAAGCGAGCTGTTTGGGCACGCGCGTGGCGCGTTCACGGGCGCGGTCTCGGCGCGCAAGGGCTTGTTCGAAGAAGCCGATGGCGGCACGTTTTTCTTCGACGAGATCGCGGAGACCACGCCCAGCTTCCAAGCCAAGCTACTGCGCTCGATTCAAGAGGGCGAGGTGCGACGGGTGGGCGAAAACAAGCCGATCACGATCGACATCCGCGTGGTGGCCGCGACCAACGTCGACTTGAGCCTGGCCGTGGAAGAGCGTCGCTTCCGGCAGGATCTGTATTACCGCTTGAACGTGGCTCGCTTCCACCTGCCGCCGCTGCGTGAACGGCGTGAGGACATTCCGCTCTTGGCCGAGTTCTTCTTGGACAAATACAATCGCAAGATGAACGCGCGCGCCAAGCCCGCCGAAGGCGTGATGGACAAGCTCATCGCCTACGATTTTCCGGGCAACGTCCGCGAGCTCGAGAATCTGATCGAGCAGTCCGTCGCGCTCTGCTCCGGAGGCCTAATCACGGTCGATGACGT
>Ga0247778_1001232_pt1 | contig 12474 bp, 11 predicted proteins | sample UWRJL049202B5_FD_179939 | JGI IMG/M metagenome (GOLD analysis project Ga0247778, IMG submission 179939) | Plant litter microbial communities from Arlington Agricultural Research Station in Wisconsin, United States - UWRJ-L049-202B-5 | ecosystem: Environmental > Terrestrial > Plant litter >... | reverse complement strand
CCAATGTAAAGTCGGATTCCCTGATCGTTACCGTACATCCGGACACACCGGTCTATTTGAAAGTGAAGCCTACGGTAGCCATGCAAAAGGATTTTGGAGGGGTCAACATCATGGCCTATAATCCCACAAAGGCTCCCCTTGGCGTGATCACGATCACACCGGACGCTAAAAATAAATGGCAGATCATCGACCAGCATTATACTGACGTGGATTCCATTTCGTATAGCCTGCGGGGATTCGATACGGTATCCAGGCAATTCGGGGTTTATATCACTGACCAGTGGGGGAATATATCCGATACGGTGTTTTCAAATATAGTACCCATCTATGAGGCGCTGATGGATAAATCTAAGTTCCAGCCCTATGTATTGTCTACGGATGTGCCTACGGGTTTCGGGTGGGTGATCCAGAATCTCTGGGATAACAACACCGGATCACCTGGCTACCATACTGCCCAGCCGATACAGCCCCTTGTCTGGCCGGCCGTGATCACCTGGGACATGGGTCAGCCTGCCAAGCTGAGCCGTTATACTATCTGGGACCGGGGGATCGATGGCAGCGGCACTTGGGTATGGCAGGCAGGCGCCCCTCTAACGTGGGTACTATGGGGCAGGACCAGCACGCCAGTCGACGAGACGATGCCGGATACAACCAACCTGCCGCCGGTAGGAGGGACCAGCGCCAATGGCTGGATCAACTTAGGCGAATTTACACTGCCTGCTAAACCGTCGGGGCTTCCGAACCCCCAGTATACCAACGCAGACCTGCAGTTCTGGAATGCAGGGTTCTCCTTTAATTTTTCACTGGACCTGCCAAAGGTGCGATATATGCGATTCGAATGTCTGCAAAATGTATCATTGACCAATAATTTTTTCAACATCGAGGAACTGACATTCTGGGGCGATCCGAGATAATCTAATATCCTGGCTATCAGATTAAACCATTTAAAAAAAAGACAATGAAAAATTATTATAACTATATCGGGGCCCTGCTGGCATGCATCATGATTTTTTTGGGATGCAGTAAAAAGCCTACGGACTACCGGTCTTTCCTGGAGGGAACGGAGATTACCTATCCGGGAAAGGTGACCAATGCTGCGGTATACCCAGGCAATGGACGGCTCATGCTGGTCTGGAACCCGAGCCCCGACCCCAGTATAACGAAATATGTCGTCTACTGGAATAATAATGTGGACTCACTCATTTTAAGTGCTTCTTCGCATAAAGCCTCCGATACGATAAAATGCATCGTCAACGATCTATCGGAATATGTCTATACGTTTTTTATTTATTCTTACGATGCCAGTGGCAACAGGTCCGTGGTGACGGAAATAGACAATGCACGGGCATATGGTTCTATTTATCAGTCAGGGCTGCACAACCGGATCGTCAATCCGGCGAACCCGGCTGCCGTAAAAGCTGATAGCTCCGTGACCCTTAACTTTTTGACTCCTGACACGATCAATATCACCACATCCATACAATATTCCAACAGAGCCGGGGCAACGGTAAAAAAATACCTTTCCCCCAACAGTAATTCCATTACTTTATACGATTACAACTACAGTTCTCCCATTGTTTACCAGTCATCCTACATTCCGATGCGGAGATCGCTGGATACTTTTTTCACCACGCGTTCCGATACATTCCCATCTTTCGATACCCAGGTGATGTGTGATAAAAGCCTGTTCGCGGAGGCGGATATGCCCAATGACATGGGGATCTACCAATCCGATTCCCGGGTCAGCAAACTTTGGGATGGCAGCGTTGGTCCCCAGGACTATCCGAACATATTTCATAGTGATGCGAATGACAGTCTTCCCCGGACACTTAGCCTGGACCTGGGGAAAGTCTACAACAACCTGAGTGCGATTGAAGAGACCGGAAGGGGTTGTTGCAATAACCCGGATGATTTTGAAGTTTGGGGGATTGCCGATACGACGGGCGCCCTCCCGATACTGGCCAGCAACAATTCCGGATGGGCGGCGCAGTCTGTCTCCCTGGGATGGACTCTCCTGAAAGAGGTGAAAAGAACGGATAATGGGAATGCAGCCTTTAAAACCGGCCTGATGAGCAATCCTCCTCCTGTACGTTTCATAAGGATCAGGGTATTGCACAATGCCAACAGTGAGAATCGCTATGTTAACATGAGTGAGCTCACTTTCTGGTATAAACTATGATCCCGATGTTCACAAGGGGCAATAAATCCAGGAATCACTGATCACCTATGATAAAGAAAATTGAAATTGCGGATGCAAGGTATCCCCTTGGCAAAGGGGCGGGCAGCGATGCGATCCATCGCGACCCGGTCTATTCTTATGCGGTCACTCACCTGCATGACGACAGCGGGCTGGTGGGTACCGGTCTGGCCTTTACCCTGGGTGAGGGGAACGATATGGTCTGCAAGGCGGCGGCATTCTATGCAGAGAAACTAAAGGGAAAAGATATCGAGGAGTTGATGGCTGATTTCGGTAATACCTTCAACCAGTTGTCCAACGAACAGCAGTTCCGCTGGCTGGGGCCGCATAAAGGGGTGGTACACCTGGGGCTAGCCTCTGTGACCAATGCCTGTTATGACCTCTGGGCGAAGAAAAGGGGCGTTCCGCTGTGGAAATTATTGACCAGCCTTTCACCGGAGGAGATCGTCCGGACGCTGGACCTTTCATATATAGAAGACGTAATGACCGCGGAACAGGCGCTGGCGCTGATCAGGGATAATCATCAGGGGAGGGGCCAGCGATCAGGTATACTGGCCCGCGGGTATCCCGGCTATGATACTTCTATCGGCTGGTTTAATTACCCTGACGAAAAAGTAAGGGAGAATACCCGCAAGGCCCTGGCGGAGGGTTTTACCGCGATGAAGCTGAAAGTAGGGTCTCCCGATCCCGAAAGGGATATCCGCCGTGCCCATATTGTGAGGGAGGCTGCCGGCGACGCCGTAAAAGTGATGCTGGATGCCAATCAGCAATGGACCTTGCCCAGGGCCCTGCAGATCTGTGGTCAGTTGCAATCCATAAACCCCTACTGGATCGAAGAGCCAACCCATCCCGACGATGTGCTGGCGCACAAAATCCTCTCAAAGGCCATTGCGCCTACCAAACTGGCCCTTGGCGAACATGTTCCCAACCGGATCATTTTTAAGAACTATTTGCAGACGGGTTCTGCCGGTTTTATCCAGGTGGATGCGGTAAGGGTAGGAGGGGTGAGCGAGTTTATCACCATTAGCCTTTTGTGCCGCCAGTTCGGCATCCCGGTTGTACCGCATGTAGGCGATATGGGGCAGCTGCATCAGCATCTGGTCTTGTTCAATCATATTTCGCTGGGACATGAGGCACTTTTCCTGGAGCATATTCCTCACCTGCAAAAGCATTTTACACAGCCGGTGAAGATTGAGAATGGCGTCTACCGGACACCGCAGGAGCCAGGCAGCAGTTGTGATCTTTATTATTAATTTATGCCCGGAATGATCAAGAAACCCGATATCATCATCAGTATCCTCTACATCCTCTTCATCGTGGGGGTGGGGTTATGGGCGGGATTGAAGAAAAAGCGTGGTGCGGTTGGTACCACCCGGGATTATTTTTTGGCGGGGAAGACCTTGAAATGGCCGATGATCGGGATGGCCCTTTTCGCAACCAATATCTCCTGCCTGCACCTGGTCAGCCTTGCGCAGAGCGGGTTCGATACGGGGCTGCTGAGTGGTAATTTCGAATGGATGGCCGCCTTTACCCTTATTTTACTGGCGCTCTTCTTCGTTCCTTTCTATATCCGCAGCGGGGTCAGTACGTTACCTGATTTCTTACAACGCCGGTATAACCGTGCCTGCCGCGACTGGCTGACCTTTGTATCGATCCTCTCTGCCATTATCGTGCATATTGCCTTTTCATTATTGACCGGTGGAATCGTGTTGCAGACTCTTTTTGGGATCGACATGTATACCAGCGTTACGGTCATTGCCATTATCACGGCCATCTATACCATTATCGGCGGTCTGCGGGCTGTGGTCATTACGGAAAGTATCCAGACGGTGGTCCTGGTAGCCGGGGCCCTGGTGATCACGGGCGCATGCTGGTCAAGAATGGGTGGATGGGATGCCATGGTAAGTACCCTGGCGGAAAGTCATCAACTTGACAAACTGAAAATGCTGCGGCCTCATGGCGACCCCAGCGGTCTGCCCTGGTATGCTGTATTCCTTGGCTATCCGGTCCTGGGCATCTGGTATTGGTGCGCAGACCAGACCATCGTACAAAGAATCCTGGGCGCCAAGGATGAAGACCATGCCCGTATCGGGCCGCTGTTCTGCGGGTTTATAAAAATATTGCCCTTGTTTATCTTTATTGTTCCGGGTCTTTTCGCCTATACGCTGGCGCAGAAAGGGCTGCTGGATATCCATACCCTGCAGACCATCGACGCCGCCGGGAATACTGTCACCAACAGCAAGAGTATTTATACCCTGATGATCACACAGCTGGTGCCAACCGGGCTGGTCGGTATCATCGTGGCGGCGCTGCTATCCGGGCTCATGAGCCAGGTCTCCGGCGCATTGAACTCCATCTCTACCCTGGTAAGCTATGATCTTTATCGCCGGTTCCGGCCGGAGGCGAGTGACAGGAAATTGGTAAAGACCGGAAGGATCGCGGCTGGTATCGCCCTTGTCCTTTCGATCCTGCTGCTGCCGTTGCTGAACAGCTATGAGAGCATTTTCAACGGCATCAATGATATTATCGCGCATATCGCTCCGCCTATTACCTGCGTATTTGTGCTGGGCGTTTTTTGGAAAAAGGCCTCGGCACCGGCTGCCCAACTGACCCTGTTGGCGGGTTCGGCTCTGGGCGCTGTCGTCTATGCCCTGAACAAGATGTTCCCGCATACGGCGATGGCGGTGATCCCATTTATGATGATGGCCTTTTATCTTTTTGTCATTTGTCTGATCATACAGATAACCTTTTCCTTTGTCTACCCGGTACGACCTACTGCGGAGAGCGCGACCCTTACCTGGCGCTCACCCCTGGAACCGCTGGAGCATAAAGGTTGGAAGGGACTGGGGAATTATAAACTATTGTCCGTTTTGCTGCTGGTGGTCATGACAACCCTGTATTATATTTTCAGGTAATAAAATGTTAAACGAGAGACCTCTATGAAAGAAGTATTTCACACCCCATAAAAAACCTTATCATGAACCTATTGGAAGGCAAGTTCATTTTTCTCACCGGCGGATCAAAAGGGATTGGACTCGAATGCGCCAAAAAGTATATCGAGGCTGGCGCCTCGGTGGCTGTTGTGTCGAATGATGCGGACTCTCTTGCTGATGCCGAGGGCCAGCTCGGTGCCAAGAGTACCGCGATCCTCTGTGATGTATCCGATCCTGTCGATGTGGCTGCCGCTGTCAAAAAGACACTTGAACAATATGGCAGGATAGATGTCATCCACAATAATGCGGGGATCGCCAATCCCTCCAAGCCCCTGCATGAGACGGAGGATGCCGAATGGGATCGTCTTTTCAACATCAATCTCAAAAGCATTTTTTATACGACAAAATTTGGATTGGAAGCCTTAAAAAGCTCCGAAGGATGTATCCTGAATACCAGTAGTTTAGTGGGAGAGATCGGCCAGGAAAATCATGCGGCTTATACGGCGACCAAGGGCGCTATGAATGCGCTGACAAAATCGATGGCCCTGGATTATGCGCCCTTCAGGATCCGCGTGAACGCAGTAGCTCCTGCCGGGGTCTGGACAATGATGCTGCGCGAATGGGGCCGGGCGCAGGATGACCCCGGGCGTATTGAAAGGTATCTGGATGATATCCATCCCCTGGGTTATTGCCCGGAAGGAGATGTTGTGGCGGATGCCTGCGTCTTCCTCGTCTCGGAGAAGGCAAGATTCATTACAGGAACGATCATGCCGGTGAGTGGTGGTGCGGAATTAGGCTACCGGAGATTGTTGTACACCTGAAAAACGGAGGGTGTCTCAAACTTAATTGAAACACCCTCTCATTCTTGAACCCTGCCTTTTGTACCGCCTGCCATTAATGTTGTTGCCAGTGCCTGTCTGCTGTCGTATATGTTGTAATTAGTGCCGTGTTATTTATTAAGTGCAAATTACTTCAGGAACGGATGGGAGTCAATAGACGGATCATTGCAATTATTGTATAAATCATTGTCCTTTTTTCAGGCCTCCGGGCTGACTGGCTGAAGGGTCCGCTGTTTTTTAAAATCCGTGAAACTCTTCCCGCTGACGGTCTTGAAGAATTTGCTGAAATGGGCGATGTCGTCAAATCCGAGATAGTAGGCTATCTCTTTCATGGTGACATCGGTATAGGTCGCCTGGCGCTTGGCTTCCAGCACCACCCGCTGCCGGATATGGTGACCTGCCGGATAGCCGGATGTCTTTTTGACGATCTCATTCAGGTAATTGGGGGTGACGGAGAGTTGAAGGGCGTAGTCCTTTACCATTTTTGTGATCCTGTAATTTTTTTCGATCAGGGAGATGAAGCTCTTCAGGAGTTCAGCATTCCTGGTCTGCATGCCCGCCTGGAATCTTCCGTCTACCTGGCGTGTGAGATAGATGAGGAAGATCTTTACATATCTCTGCAGCATTTCTGTTCGCAGCAAATAAAAGTTATCGAATTCCTTCATCATCTTCTCTGCGATCTCCTGCATTTCGCCGGCGATCTCCTCACTGAGACTGACGATCGGTCCGCGTGTGAACATTTGAAAGAGGCCCGAGCGGTAGACCAGGTCGAAATCGTCCTCGGCGAGGTTAAGGACGGATTCGGTAAAGCAGATGATATATCCTTCTGAATGTTCTCCGACAGAGAGTCGATGGATCTGACCGGGGCCAATGCAATACAGCATGTTGCCCCTCATTTCATGGACGATACTCTCCAATTGCAGGGAGCCGGTGCCGGTTTTCATCCAGATGATCTCAACATGGTCATGCCTGTGAGGGATCGACTGTTGTGATTCCGGGTTCCGGCTGATCCATTGCAGCGTCTTGATCTCAAAGGGAAGGTTGTTGTCCTTACCCTCCGGTTGCAGGTTTGGAAATTGTTCACGCATGGCTGGTGTTTGATTTGATACCCGATACCTTTCTATTTGTGTGCCAGTTTGTAAGTGGTTGATATATAAAATTTTGTGTGGTGATTTCCGCTTGGGGCCGACGATATATCGTTTTTCAGCGATTATATAAACGAAATATCGTTGTATATCTTTATCTTCCGCGGAAGGGCTGTATAAATTGCATGGCTATGACATGGAAAATTGGGAATTTCTTTTTACGGTTAGTTTTGGGGGGCCTTCTATTGTTGGGACTTCCGGCTGGCCCGGCAAGTGCGCAATCGGGTTTGCAGCGGCTGGATGAGCATATATTGGAAAATCTTGCTGACAGACGAACCCCTGGCCAGACGGCCCTTTGGCGGGCGATCTCCAATGCGAACAATTACGTGGATGTGGGTATTCCGGCGGGTCTTCTGGTGGCGGGTCTGATCCGAAACGATGATCCCATGAAACGGAATGCATTGTACACGGCCGGTAGTACGGCCGTCTCTTTTCTCCTGGATTATGCGATCAAGAAACTTGTCAAGCGTCCCCGGCCCTTTATTACGGATATTCATTTGGTGCCGGTATACCGGCCAGGTGAATACTCTTTTCCGTCGGGTCATACCTCTTCTTCCTTTGGTACGATGACGGCCTTGTCCCGGGCCTATCCCAAATGGTATGTCATAGCACCGGCCATGTTGTGGTCAACTTCGGTAGGTTATTCCCGGATGTACCTGGGCGTTCATTATCCTACCGATGTGACGGCCGGGGCTGTGTTGGGGGCCGGATCGGCTTTTATGATGGGATTTTTGAGGCCCTGAGGGTCCTGCGAATTTTTTCCGGATATTTTTTTAAAAAACTTGCAGGAGAAAAAAGAATACATTTACTTTGCGTCATAATAACGCAAACAGCATGAAACGCTTTACCGACTATAAGAACCCCGCTCTCGCCATCGATCTCGTGGTGTTTGGGTATTATGAGAATGTATTGACGGTTCTTTTGCTAAACAGAAGTGAGGAACCTTTTTTGAACGGGTGGACTTTGCCCGGGGCTTTTTTACAGATGGACGAGCGCTTTTCAGATGCCTGTTCGAGGGTGTTACAAACCAAGTTGGGCATGGACAGCGTGTATTTTGAACAGTTGTATTCTTTTGATGAACCGGACAGGGACCCGCGGGGAAGGGTCATATCGGTTACTTATTTTGCACTGGTGAACCCGCGAAAATTCAGCATCGTAGCGGGAAAGATGGCCAACGATGTGTCATGGGCCGATGTTAAAAAAATGCCTGTATTGGGTTTTGACCACAATACAATCTTTGCGATCGCGCTGGAACGTCTGCGATCCAAAGTTTTGTATTATCCGGTAGGCTTTGAGCTGCTGGATGAGCTATTCACGATGACAGAACTCCACGAGTTATATGAATGTATCCTTGGGATTTCTATCGACCGGCGCAATTTCCGGAGAAAGATCCTGGATGCTGAATATATTATCGACACGGGGTTTAAGCGGGAGGGTTTGCAGAACAGGCATCCTTCCCTCTACAAATTTAATAAGAAACTTAAACCCAATCATTTTACCCTTAATATTTCCTGATCATGAAAATTTCTCCTCTTTTGCTGAAGGACGGCTATAAAGTCGGCCACAAATTTCAATACCCCGAAAACACGACGCTGGTATATTCAAATCTCAGCCCGCGTAAATCAAGGAGTGCTGATGCGGACGAGATCATCTTTTTCGGATTGCAATATTTTATCAAGGAATACCTGATAGAGGAGTTCGACAAGAACTTTTTCAGCCGGCCTAAGGTGGAAGTACTGAAAGAATATGCCAGGAGGCTGGATGCCTACCTGGGCAAGGACTCTATTACCTATCAGCATATTGCAGATCTGCATGACCTCGGTTACCTGCCCCTGGAGATCAAGGCGTTACCTGAAGGAAGCCTGGTGCCGATGCGGGTCCCCGTCCTTACGATCAAAAACACCCTCCCTGCATTCTTCTGGTTGACCAATATGCTGGAAACATTGATGAGCGCTATTTTGTGGAAGCCGTCAACCTCGGCTACCACTGCGTTTCAATACCTGCGCACCTTTACGCAATATGCAGCGGAGACCGTGGGGGAGGACAGGAGTTTTATTCCCTGGCAGGGGCATGATTTTTCTTTCAGGGGGATGGCAGGTATTGAAGACGCTACGCTGAGCGGTGCGGCACACCTCTTGTCTTTTGCAGGTACGGATACGATACCCGCCATTGATCTTTTAGAACAGTATTATGGTGCCGATTGTGAAAAGGAGCTGATCGGTGGTTCTGTTCCTGCTACGGAACACAGTGTGATGTGTATGGGTATGCAGGACGGGGAGATCGGGACATTTGAGAGATTGATCACAAAGGTATATCCTGCAGGCGTTGTATCCGTTGTCAGCGATACCTGGGATTTCTGGCAGGTGATCACTGTTTTTCTGCCTCAATTAAAAGAGAAGATCCTGGCCAGGAATGGCAAACTTGTCATACGTCCCGACAGCGGCGATCCTGTAAAGATCATCGTAGGGGATAAAAATGCGGCCATTGGCAGCCCCGAATACAAGGGAGCAATAGAATGTATGTGGGAGGTGTTCGGCGGAACCGTTACCGCACAGGGATACAAGTTGTTGGACAGTCATATCGGGCTTATCTATGGTGACAGCATCACGACGCAACGCCAGCGGGAGATCCTGGAAGGACTGAAGAGCAAAGGTTTTGCGAGCTACAATGTAGTCCTGGGCATCGGTTCATTCACCTATGAATATGTTACCCGGGACACCTATGGATTTGCCATGAAGGCTACCTACGGAGAGATCGACGGGGTCGGACGGGATATATACAAGGATCCAAAGACGGATGATGGAACCAAGAAATCTGCGAAGGGGCTTTTGCAGGTCTATCGCGATGCGATCACGGGGAAACTGGCGTTGAAAGACCAATGCAGTTGGGAGGAAGAGGGGCAGGGCGAATTGAAGACAGTCTTTAAAGATGGGAAGCTCACCGTTGAATGGAGCCTGTCGGAGATTAGGAATAAATTGACGGAGTATCTAAATATTGGATAAAGGGATCTAAATTACCGGATATGATTTTTAATAAGGACTGGCTGATCGAAAAATATAGCGCTGCCGGCGACATACCCTTTTGCTTCTTTTGGGGGCACCAGGCATCAGAAGACGGCACCATTACCAAAAGTTGCCTTAGCCAATGGTGGGCAGCGCCTTTCGATGTCGAGGGCGTTGTTTATCAGACTGCGGAACACTGGATGATGGCCGGGAAGGCCGCGCTGTTTGGTGATGCTGCGGCGTTGGAAATAATCCTGCGGTCGGAAACACCTGCCGACGTAAAAAAGGCGGGCAGGCTGATCCGAAATTTTGATCCGGTTCTTTGGGACGCGCACAAATTTGACATAGTTGTTGCGGGGAATCTTTACAAGTTTACGAGTCACCCTGGGTTGAGCGCGTTCCTGCTGAGTACGGGTGACCAGGTATTGGTTGAAGCAAGTCCTGTAGATAATATCTGGGGTATTGGAATGGAGGCAGGGAATCCTGCGGCGAAGGATCCGGCAATGTGGCCGGGCGAAAATCTGCTGGGGTTTGCGTTGATGGAAGTAAGAGAAAAAATCCGTGTAAAATGAAAATATGATGTCAAAGACATATGTAATAGGGGATATTCACGGCGGGTTCCGGGCATTGCAGCAGCTTTTCGGGCAGATAACCCTGGCAAAGGAAGATCGCCTGATCTTTTTGGGCGACTATGTGGATGGCTGGTCTGAATCACGGCAGGTCCTCGAATACCTGATGGACCTGGAGCTGCGCTATGACTGTATATTTATCAAAGGGAATCATGATGCCTGGTGCGAGGAATGGTTAGAAGGCTATCGCCCGGACCCGGACTGGCTGATCCATGGAGGGCAGGCCACCGTGGACAGCTATGCGGGCATATCCGGAAAGGAGAGGGACCGGCACCTCGATTTTTTAAACCGGATGAGTCCCTATTACGAAGAGGAGAAAGATGGCGTCAGCCGTCTGTTCATCCACGCTGGATTTGCCTCGATGCATGGGCCGGCAAGGGAGCATCACCCCGGTAATTATTATTGGGACCGGACGCTCTGGGAGACGGCCCTGGCAATGGATGGCAGGATTCCCAGGAACAGCCTGTTCTATCCCAAAAGGCTTTTGCTGTATGATGAGATCTTTATCGGTCATACACCTACTACCAATTATAATGTGGAGATACCGATGCATAAATGCTGTGTCTGGAATATAGATACCGGCGCTGCCTTCCGGGGCAGGATCACGGCCATTGACATCGCTACGAAGGAATTCTGGCAGAGTGATGTCGTACAGAACCTTTACCCAAATGAAAAGGGCAGGAATAAATAAAATCAGGATATATGAAGACTTTTGACCTTATTAACCCGCGTAATTCAGCGATCGCCTACAAAGCGATGATCTTTCCCGATGGACAGCCGCATATTAAAATGGACATGGGCCAAGTGGATAAGGGAGACAGAAAGGAGCCGTGGAGAATATTCACCCGGTTGAACAATGCCAACGATCTGTTGATGGCCTTACTCGTTAAAAATACCTTGGATTACCAGGGATTCGGGCATATCGAATTGCATATTTCCTATCTTCTGGCGGCCAGGATGGACAGGGTCATGCTGGACGGAGAGCCCTTTTCCCTGAAGGTAGTGGCGGCGCTTCTCAACCAGGCGGCCTTTACAAAGATCAGGATATTCGATCCGCATTCGGAGGTGTCCACGGCATTGATCGACCGGTCTTATGCGGTACCGAACCATCTCTTTGTAAAGGAAGCCCTGGAAGCTTATAACGCCAAATATCCGGGTGAAGGTGTCTGTTTGGTATCACCCGATGCCGGTGCGTTGAAGAAAATCCACCACCTGGCTTCATTCCTGGGTGTAGAAAAGATCGTAGAATGTATGAAGGAAAGAGATGTAAAGACCGGGGCCCTCACCAATTTCAAGGCGATGACGGACGGACTTCATGGCGAGACCTGCCTTATCGTGGATGATATATGTGATGGCGGGGGCACATTCGCCGGGACTGCCGCCATGCTGAAAAAAAAGGGAGCGGGGAAGGTCAACCTGATCGTGAGCCATGGCATTTTCAGCAAAGGGCCTTCTATTGAATTCATTGATGAGATCTATACTACTGATTCTTATAAGGTAGTGGAAGGGGTCAATTGTATGCCGGTCAGCAGGTACATGTAGTTCCGGGAGGCCTCTTCGAGAGGGGTAAATTCAAATTGCTATAAGCACAGATTTTCTTATATTTAAGAAAAGAGCCTTCATGCAAAACCCCAACATCAAGCTCGCCTGGCGCCAGTTGCTAAAAAACAAAGGTTTTACTGCGCTCAATATTTTCGGCCTGACGTTGGGCCTGTCCACCTTTCTGCTG
>Ga0247778_1001231_pt1 | contig 12493 bp, 16 predicted proteins | sample UWRJL049202B5_FD_179939 | JGI IMG/M metagenome (GOLD analysis project Ga0247778, IMG submission 179939) | Plant litter microbial communities from Arlington Agricultural Research Station in Wisconsin, United States - UWRJ-L049-202B-5 | ecosystem: Environmental > Terrestrial > Plant litter >... | reverse complement strand
TCTTATTTCAGATTATAGCCAGTCCCGTTCGAGACCGAACAACGGTTTCTTCTATTCTGACTCAGAATCTTCAGGTTTCAATCACATAACACATCGGGAAGAAACTATAAAGCTCTAGGCGTAAGAACTTCTTTGGTGCTTATATTCGCAACCAAGACACAATGCGCTGAACTCAAACGTATCACCAAAGAGAGCGCAGTGCGGCGGGGCTAGCTTTTGAAACCAGACAATGATCCTGTAAGAATACTCCAGAAACATACCACAAGCAAAGAAACCTAACAAAAAGATCACATCCAAATGGCGGTCTGTACTAAAGTCACAGTGAACTTCAGTTCTAGAGTCTTAGAGTTCCGGCCTTGAAAACAATTCACCCCTTCAGCCGTTCCTTCCCGATGTGATTCATCAGACACACCTTCACAATCATTGACTGACTCCTGCCTCATATTCAATCCACACCAGCACCTACCTTCTCATATCGTCTCGATATACCGCCACGCTTCCTTCCATCCAGTCTACAACACAACTCTCTTTCCACACAACAACCACAACTCAACTCTTTCACAACCAAGCGCTCGCCCTCAGTTCCCACAATCTGAGAATCTGAAGATCAAACCATCAACCTCACCCTCACCATCTCTGAAACCAACCAAAAACCACCAGCCTCGCCAACAATGTCCTCCTTACGACCTGGCACATCCTCGGGCCGCGGTGAGAGAAGCCAAAAATCCACCCTCACCACCTCCACCACCCAGCCACCCCCAACAACCATATCCTCCACCCCTCCCGCTGCGGCACCCCAGCTCCCCGAACACCACAAATCCGACCTCCGCTCCCTAGCAGACTCCTCAGCCAAGCAAATCTCCCACCACAAAAAACACACCATCAAAATCCCGCACCACTTCTCGTCCACCGGCGCTGGTATCCCCGCGAAAATGAAGCACGCTATCAAGAAAGGATTACACCTCTCCTCCCCCTCCACGTCTCCTTCTACCTCTTCTCCAATTTCCTCGTCCGCCGGCAACACCTTCGAGGGAGAAGGAGCGATTAGCGATGGTGACGGTGATGGGGAGGAGACGGGGTATGATGGTGTTAAGGAAAGTGAGGGTGGAGGAAAGGAGGGAGGAAAGAAAGAGGAAAAGGGAAAGGCGCATATTGGGCGACATGGGAGTTTTGGGCATGTGAGTGGTGGGGCGGGTATGCCGGGGAAGATGAAGGAGCGTCTTTCGAAATGAATGGGGATGTGGAGGACTTCTGCTTCTCTTATTGAATTGAGGGATGGGAAGGAGTGAGGTTCAGAAGGGGCAGGCGCGTGTTGGAGTTCTTGCTTTGAGAGGGGAAGGAGGTGCATTTTAAGGATGTTATGGGTTATTTGCGGAATAGGTGTTAGGAAAGCGCGATGGGATGAGGTGAGGTGATTGAGGGGTCGTTACTTTATTAGATCATGGATTTGCGCTACACTGATGGCACTTGCGATGAACTTTGCTTTAAGAGAGAAGCTTGCCATGAAATTAAAAACAGATATACACATTCTCTCCGCTTTCTCCTCAAGTGACAAGAAGAAAAACACTCCGTACTTGGGACCACTCAAACTTCACAAAAACCAGCACCAGCAACCAAAAGCCAGTGGTTAATACTATACATACAAGTCTCATTGCAACTATTTATCATCACCACCACTACTTCTCAATACACCGCTCCATTCCCACCTTACTTTTTCCTCCCCATCCTCCCACTTTTCTCCCCCATCCATCATATCATGCAATGCAAAAAATAGTACAAGCTAAGTCAAGCTAAAACACCACACACCACCACACAGTAAAAAAACGCCATCATCCACCAGCCCCCGAAAAAGTATCCTTAGCGCCTCTAGACCATGCCAAAGTAAGCCAGTGGCCAGTAGCCAGTAGCGAAAAACGCCAGTATTGTAAGTTCCCAGTAGTCCTAGATATAGAAGGCAAGGGAGTTCATGAGCCATTGTAAATGCAACATGTAAATGTAATGCGTAACAAAAGAAACAGAAGGAGAGAAAAAATAAGTAGCGAGTAAGGTCAAGGTCCATCGAAAAACAACTCCATATCTTCGCCCTCGTCCCACGTCCCTCTCTCTGGCGCTACATCTCCATTCTTCTCTTGACTCTTTCCCTTATCGTCATCCTGATTCGTCATCTCCGCGAACATGCGTGCCACATCTTGGCCTTCACCGCTTAGGGCAACAGAATCCATTCGGCCGAAGCTCGCGTCGCCGAACATAGCAGCACGGGGACTGGCGCCACCGGCTCCGAAGCCAGGGGATCCGTGAAGGAACGCGTGAGGTGCGAAGGCGGGAGAGGTAGCGCTTGAGGGCGACATGCTGAAATGTGCGTCTTGCCCTGGTGGGAAACCGAAGTGGGAGGGATGGCCGTGGCTGTGTTCGGGTGGGATGCCAGAGAGGGTTGGGCCGCCCATTGTATGCATCTGGGCTGTGGCGGGGAAGGTGTGCGAAGTAGGTGTGCCAGAGTCGGAGCGGCCGGGTGCAGGTTGAAGGGGTTGTGGGCGGGTGGAAGGCTCGCTGGATTTGCGCTTGATGACATGAGGCTTGATGCGGACGTTTTGAGGCAGTTGCTCGGGGTCATCGACACCGTGTTGAGCCATGAGCTTCTGTAGCTTCGTTGGCCGAGGCTTTCTGGTGGATTTCGATGATTCGAGAACTGGTGGTGGGTCGGGCGCGACTGGTGACCATTTGTGAAGTTCTTGTCGGAAAAAGTTCGTCTCGTATGCCAGGAGGATCTCAGCACCCTCAATCTTTCGAAGGTAGAACCGTTGAGTCTCGGACTCATCGGCCGTCGCCATTACAGGATTACAGAAAGGAGCAACATGAGTTCGGAACTCTTGTGCGTTGTCGATGATCTTTGCAAGTATCTCTTCTTCGTCTGGTTGGAAAGGAAGACTTGGAATCTCATCCTGCCATGCTTGGAGATCTTCCAGCTTGGGGCGAGCAGCATCGCGAGGAATACGGACTCGCCAGTCGCAGATGGGACAAGTATATTTCTCGTCATCCTTGACCTTGCCTCTGGCAATCTTCAAACATTTACCGTGATACCTATTTGAATTAGCGAATTCACAAGGAGGTCTCGGTATTCTTACCATTCGTGACAGAGCTCACACTCGATCATCATACCAGCTTCGATTCGACGGCAAATACAAAAGACCTCTCGGAATCTTGGGTCCTCCCAGCTATGCAACTTTTGGTCCGATGGACTTGGCTCTCGTGACGCAGGCTCGGCCGGTAATCTCGGCTTGTCGGAATTGATATCAAAGCAATCGACGTTTCGCTCGAGTACATACTCCATATGCGACTTCAAGATGTGCAAAGGAGCATTGGCCTTTCCAAACAGCTTCTTGCCCTTTCGCATCCAGTCCTCGTGGCGCTTCTGCTCTTTTTCAAGATCCAGGGTTCCATTTGGCTTGCTGTTCAATTCGGTGAGATGCTCCATTGTCTCGCGAACTTCAGCATACTTGGGCCGCTTGGTGAAGTCTTCGTTCTTGCTGCGGTCGTAAAGCGACACTATCTGCTTCTGTGCTTCTCGTTGCTTGTTGAGGATTTGGTCGACTTGAGCAAGAGTTTCCGGTGACACTGGAAGTGCCAGAGACTGAGCCTGGTTGGAGAGAGACTCGAGCTGAGGATAGTGAACAAGCTCAGCAGCAATCAACTCTTTGGCTTTTGCCTCCCACGCCATCCCAGTATTTCGTTGCTCCTTGTAATGATTCAGATAATCATTGTAGTCTGGAATCTCGAGCTTGACGCCTTCCTCAATCAAATCGATGACCTCCTTGAGGCTGAGGAATTGGCCGCGATTTTCGCGAGCGCGGTCATTCCACTTCATCTGCAGAACGATCTTATCCAGCTTATCAATCTCCGGCATGTCGACGTTGAAGCCGCGGCCGCGATCGAGCAAGTCTTCAAGTTCCTTGGTCTGGCGTAAAATGGTGTTCTGCATTGCGACTTGCGCATCGCGTTGGAAATTATCAATCGCTTCTGCGCGTTCGCGAAGTTGCGTGATTTCAGGACACTCGAAACCGATCTTGTCAGCTTCCTTCAACAGTTTCTTGACGTTTTCGACCTTTCGAAGTTCACGATCTCGCTCTTCGAGTTCGGCAGCCTTACTGCCCTTTCTCCAGGCTCTCTCGTTCTTGCGGCGGTTCTGCTGCTTTCGGACGATGTAGTTTGTAGCTTCATCAACCCATTCAACACATCGATCGACAAATGCCCTCAAGGTGGGCAGCGACTTCAAGTCGTAGGGAATCCTATCTCCTTCTGCGAGAAGTGTCTTGAGAGTCTTAAGTTGAGGAGTCGGTTGCTCTTCAAGGACTTTCTCCACCTTCTCCTCCCATTGCTCTGGCAATCGAGCCTTCTCCACAACTTTTTCATAGATGGCCTCGATTGCTTCCTCAGTGCGGCGATAATGGAGAGCGTGGTTGTTGCCAGCATACCTCTGATCTTGCGGCATTGAGCAGCACTCAAAGTTACCAGCGTGAAGCATACACATCACCTTGCCGCTAGTTGTGCACTTGAATCTCGAGAGGTAAGCATACGCCTTGCAATGGGTGCACTGATATTCCTCTTCGGGAACATCTTCCTCATCAATGATAAAACCGATATGGCATCGAGGACCAGCACCCTCGATCTCGTCGGTAATGACACATGGGCCTTCGTGCTCCTTGTGCTTATCGAGAAACAGCTTTCTTTGGGCGGTTTCGCGATCTCTAAGGCGTTCAAGAGCAGGCGCAAGCCACTTCGCGGTTGCGATCGTGATCACGCCATTGGACCCCTCAGCAGCAGTCCACAACAACTCGTCATGTGAGAAGCAAGGCTGGCGTCGAAATTGTTGCAGGCGCTCCACACCTGCATCACCGAAAGGCTCCCAATCCGTTGGTGCAAAGTTCACAGCCTCGTTAAAATTAAAGCCGTGGTTAAAGCCTGCATGATATGCTTGAGGGAATGTGACCACGAATTGCCCAGCCCTCTGATCCAGGGCGTAAACTCTGACCCCGGCCTTCTTGAGCTGCTCAGGCGTCAAAAGGGTTACCAGCTGGAAAAGGAGATCAGGCTGCGTCTCGAACAATTCGGGAACTGCCTCGCGCATGGCATTCTCAAACTTTTCAGCATCTTCTCCTGGAATACCATACCAGGTTTTGGTTGACCCAAAATGTTGATAATTCGCAGAGTATGCATAATGATCCTCGTTGTGCCAACAGAAAGTCGAGAATATCATTCCAACATACAGCCAAGGAACAGTCATACCAGAAATGTCGGATTTGATGTGTCTGAAAAGCGATTCTGCGTGAAGGGGCATGATGTTCAAATTCCATGGATCCGTCGAGTAAGGATCTCGGGGGTTCTTTTCGATGGTGGGGAATCCACTGCCGTGAGTGGTAGAATGGATGTCTGCGCCATATTCAACTTCAACAGTCTCTTCCAAGCTTGCCACCAGTCGCCAAAACTCTCGTTCGATGTCGTCTTCGGTGACAGGCCGTGGGCAATTGAGGACCGGGTCGAATGGCATCTTATTTTGGAAATAGCCTTCCTTGAAATCCGCCGCCTTTTCTTGAAATTGTTTGAGAGAGTAAATCCCGCCCTCCTCAAACCCGAATTGGCCATCGCCGACAAGACATCTAGGGCAGTGCCAATCGTAGTCTGGCTTTTGTGAAACAGGAGGGTCAAGACAGTACATGTGGTAGCCATGGTCGCACGACTCGCAAACCAGGAATTTTGACGGATCATCATTCTTTCCACAGTGTTCGCATTTCTTAATAAAATGTAAGTATAAATTTGGAAATAATTTGCATTGCATAGATTTTAGAGGAGATTTTAGAAGAGATTTTCTTACCTCACCGGGCGCAGATGAGCGGTGTTCTCCTGGAATTCTTGGGGGTGTTGGTCGGAATAAGGTCATGTGCGATCCAGCCACGGTCGGTACCGCATCTGCAAGGCCAGCATTAGCCAGATCGCCCTCGCCAATCAAAGTGCGCAGACGGGGTCATGGAAACTGCATTGAATGCATCCCTGAACCCATCCCCCAGCCCTTGGAAAGTCGCATTTTGCGCTATCGCGGCCACAATCAGGAAATTGGGTTTACGTACCTTTTTTGAGACGTTTGCTTCGGCGGCCACCACCTTCGCTATCATCACCAGGAGGTTGGCTGCCTTTTCGCGACCGCGAGTCAATACTGTCGTGACTGAGTTGTCGCTTTAATAAAGGATTCGAGGTAAAACCATTGACGACCGGAGCCGAGCTAAGCGCAGAGGGTCGGTACTCTGGGGTGTTCTTCGCCGAAGACATTGGGCTGTCGAACGGAGCTCGTCTTGGGGGCGTAAAACTACGCTCTTCTCGATCCCGCCTATTTACACTTACTGGAGTGAAAGTTGCAGGTGCTGAATTAACAGGCGTAAAACCAGCATTGACAGGAGTAAATCCAGAAGTAACTGGTTGCGGCTGTGGTGGAGGAGTAGGTGTAGCAGCCGCAGGTGCATCGAGCATAGGAATGTTCTTCATATTTTTCTCGAACTCGTCTTTCATCGAAGCATTGAGTGCATCCGAGGCTCTCATCGCTGGAGAATCTCCTCTCAGACTCGAGGGGGTATGTTGATGCGACTTCTTCATAGGAGAATTGGCTGGAGAGGGCGTTAGAGGGCCTCCGTATTCGAATTCCAATTGCTGGTGCACGCCAGGTTTTGCGAGACGAAGATACTCTTCGTATGGGAAAAGCCATCGCTGGTATGAGTTCTTCAGCGACGTAGATAGCGAAGACATTATCTTGCCACTATAGCCCAAGTCCCGTCCAATCTCAGCCCATTTCTTGAGTTTGCACACTTTCTCAAAGCCTCCTCTGGTCTCGACCGCCTTCTTGAGTTTATACAAATCGAGAGGTCGCTTGTCGACACTTGGAAATCGATTGAGGTTGGTGCCATGTTGCTTATGGAACTTGGCAAGCTGGTCTAGATATGTGAGGTTCGCACGAGTGCCTAGTGATGCTGTTAGTTTCGTGAGTGCGAAGCATGGCTGCGCAGTAAAATTTGGAGTAGCCAGTTGGGAATGTGGGACTTACTGCCTTCAACCGAGTTCAACTCTTGCTTGCGTGTGCGAAAATGAAACCGCTGCAATGAGTCAGTAATGCGCTCCGTGCGATTAATGTGAAATTCTCGCGAGTAAAGAATGAACAAGCTGGCATAGTTGCGAGAGATTGGGTCCGTAGACTTAGGCCACATACCTCTGTGTCGATTGCAAAGTCTGGTTTCCACGAATCGGGCGGAATAATCTTGCAAATTCCGTATTTCGAGGCCTCGGGCGCAATCTTCTTCATGTATTCGAAAGGATCCTTGAATTCATCTTCCGTGGGCTTGTATGTGGGCGCCTCTTGCAGCCCATGAGGTCGTATCCTCTTGGTCGACTCTCGGCTCGCTGTTGGCTGTCCCCTCCTCTCAACACTAGTTAAATCGAGCGGGAGAGATGTCATAGCACTCAAAGGTAGCGGTGCAGCGGCAGGATTATTCGAAGTGCTATTTCCTCCAGGTTTCCCTCGAGTAGAGGTCGCATTGCTGTTCGTACCACTGGCGGGTGAGGCTCGCATCGTGGAGCTCGACGCAGCCGTAGTCAGAGGTACCTGTACCATGTTGACGGTTGATGAGGGGAAGAGGTTATTAGGAGGCGGCGAAGAGGGTGGGATTTGTATTCGCAGTCCGCAGGTCCTATTTTATCGACATCGAAGGAGTGAATGGGCGTTAGGGACAGGAAGTCCGCCTGGCGGATATGTTGGTCGGCACTCCCCCTCGTACGGTCTGTGACGAGAACGACAAAAAAGCATGCGCAGGATCAACACAGCTACAGCATATTATTACATTCGCATGCGAGTCGACGAGTCCCCATCGAACGGCGGATTTAGAGAGAAAATGTCGTAGGTAAGCGGGTTGGAGGATGAGGAGGTATATCTCGTGGGTGGAGGTGGAGGGCTTCGATATTAGAGAGTGTCGGTGCAAGACCTGGAAGCATGGCCGGGGCGGGTTCCTTCCTTCCTACCTTACGGCATGTTGCGCTTGCAGTGTTCACACACTACTTCATCAGCTCAGACACCAAAGTGGGCACTAGCGACAGTGGACACTTCCACATCTGCCACCGCCATCACAGCATCCTTGCCCTGGAGCATATAAAATCCACGGGAAGGGCATGAATGCGTAGATTATTGAAATGGCTTCTTCTAAAACACTTTGCGACGGAAATGCAGCTCGCAATTGCTTCATCCGGCGCGGTCAAAGTCGAATTCACATTTTTAGAGTTGTCAATCCTGCCTGCTTTAAGTTGGCACCGCAGTTTTTGGCCGATTGATACTGCTGGGATGTGGATGCATGCCTCAGGACGCCAGACCCCCATCCAGCAGCCATGGGGCCAATCAAGTAGGCGCAGGTGGGGCTTGACGTTCGAGAATATGGCATTTCGTTTTTCGAGCGCCGTCGGGATATCCGAGGAACGTGACGTTGCCCTTTGGACGGAAGAAAGCGTCAGGTGAAGATAAACAACCAGCCGCAAATGTAGATATAGAATAAATGATGCGATGCGACTCAATATGGTTCGCACTTCCCCTACCGGCAATAGAATTTTTCCATTTCATATCAATCCGAGGCTGACCGAGGATGTTTGCCTCAGATCGCAAACCCTGTTCATCTGGTTATCGGGGCCCGCTTCGAGATCCTAAAATAACCGTATGGGTAAGCATCACTGAACGTCACCAGACATCAACAGAGCCGCAAAATGCCTCTGGATCGTCCCATACCGGCCTTTTATTGCTGTTATCTCTTGAGATCTACTGTGCGGCATAGTAGTGTATATGTGGGCTCGACACCGAATCCAGGTAAGAGAGTTCTAGATACTTTCTGGATGCGACAACATTGCTGACGCGCTCGCCGCAGTACGCAGATTGAAGCAGCACAATGGCCTGGCGAAAGGTGGCGCCGTAAGAACGGCCAAGAAGAATATGAGGCCATGGGAGATGGCGTGCATAGTGACTGGCTTTCCAAGTCAGATTGCGGCTCTTCAGTTTGAGTAAGTCTGACATGATCACGTGTGCAACAAACACCACGTGAGATTCTTCCCCTTTGACCAGAGAAGGCTGCTTTATCTCTAGCCAGAATATCTGCTTGACATGTTCTCATAAATATATATTGGTCGTTATTTGGTACCAATAAGCTTACTAACAATCTCCCAGATGGGCCTGGCAAAACCCCCATATCACCAAGCACATCGCCGCAGAAGAACGGATCCAATATGCTACTCAAAAGAAACGATCCGGGCACCCCAAAAGACCTCGCCACTCAGTCACGTCACTCCTCTCAAACCTTCATGTTCTACTTCGATCTCCCTCCTTCTCGCGCTGGCCCCTCGAGCTCCGGTTCTTCTCAGCACACGTCCACAAAGCTTGGGGCAAATGGACAAAGGTGGCAGCCGACTCAATACGAGATTCTATCCCGATAATAGAGGATTTTCCGCCCGACGATCCTATATCATCAGCGGACGAAGGTAAAAGTAGTCCGAAGAGCAAGAAGCAGAAGGCAACTCATGGCATAGCCGCTCTGACTGTTGACTATGCCGACCAGAAGTCCTATGTCGAGAAAGGTAAAGAGATCGTTGATTTTGAGCGCGAAGGTTCATGTGCACTCTGCATGAGCAGTCTCGAACATGATGCGGGTATTTATACAATATGTCCAAACCCCGGCTGCGAATCCGTTACCCATATTACTTGCTTAAGCAAACATTTCCTGGCTGGTGATGAAGAGGCACTGGTGCCCATCAAAGGCAATTGCCCGAGTTGCAAGACTGAATTGAGATGGAACGACGTGGTCAAGGAGCTGAGCTTACGAATGAGGGGACAAAAAGAAGTAGAGAAGCTACTAAAGGCGAAGAGAGTACGAAAGACGAAAGCTGGCACGGCATCACAAGCAATTGCTGAATCTTCCGCTGAAGATGACGATGAGGAAGACGAGGCGGTGGAAGATTTTATCCCAGGACCCAAAGGTATGGTCGCAAGGGACGATTGGCATATAATCGACGATTCAGAAGGCTCTGAGGCCGAGTCAATCGCGAGTAATGCCTCCCTTGCAAAGACTACCTTGTCTCATCACGCCAACAAAAGTGGCGGGCTTGGCACAGTCATTGAAGACAGCGATTGGGACGATGTGGAAGTCCTAGATTAGGGTTCATACCAAGAGGCTGTCAGCAGTCAAAGATACCCCTCATAAATATCGAATTATATCATGGCATTCCACCCCATTGTTTGGCGCAGATATCGTTTATCTGGTACCTGCATCTTGTGTCACTCGATCGAAGCCACGTTTTGCCCGCCAATCAGCGCGTTTCTCCCTAACGAAAACACAAGATAATCCCATCCAAATCTAGGCAAATTTGGACCTCAATTCATTTACTCTTTCAATTTTTAATACTTCCCCATCATACATCCCACTCTTCCAATAATTGCCGCACTTCCAGCCCGGGGAAAAAAAGAAGGGCCGATGAGACGGGTTTTCAGAACTCCGCAGTTCTCCCAGCGTCCCCGCATTCTCGGCTGCATCCCTGTCGACTTCTCCGCCAAGTTCAACGACAGCCCACGTTAAACGACGTTTCTCCCGCATCAACAGCGTCATCTGGCAGCACCCACAAACAAAATATACTTCGCTTGGTACATTAGCAAGTTTGCTAACAGTCCACATCTTCTCCACCTCCAGCTCATGTTGGGGTGCACTGTGCGCCGCAGGGTATACCCCGCATGTGGACGATGGCTTTTTGGCTGAAGTATAAAGAGTCATGGTAGGGTTATTCCATTTTTTTTCTTGTTCGTTTTTCTGGGTGTTGAAGCCGTAGATTTTTATAAGATGTTTTCGCGCTTAGTATCGTGTTTTCTTGTGGCAGGTGTTGCTATTGCGACGCCCACCACTGTGACGACTCCCATTGCGACGACAAAGAATGGCTCTTACAGCGGTGTCTATAATCCTACTTACCATCAGGACCTCTTTCTTGGGATCCCTTATGCGCAGGTAAGTCATCCTCCCGATATGATGAATATCTGGTTCTAATAGGAGTATCTAGCCCCCAGTCAATGACTTGCGTTTCCGAGTTCCTCACAGCTTGAACTCAACATGGGATTCGACGGTGCCCGCAACGGCTTACCCGCCTTTCTGCGTGGGATATGGCGGTGATGACTTAGGTTTCGAGACTTCGGAAGATTGTCTGTACCTCAATGTCATTCGTCCCAGTACCGCAGCGGCATCGTCTACCTCTCTGCCCGTCGCGGTCTGGATTCATGGAGGAGGGTTATATCAAGGCGGCTCAAAAGATCCTCGTTACAACTCAAGCTTCATCGTCCAAAACAGCGTCGAGATGAACAAGCCGATGATTGTAGTGAATATCCAATACCGACTTTCAGCTTGGGGATTCCTTGGTGGCAAGGAAGCTTTCGAAGGTGGAGCGACGAATTTGGGGTTCAGAGATCAGAGATTGGCGTTGCATTGGATTCAAGAGAATATCGCAGCCTTTGGAGGTAATCCCAAGCTGGTGACAATTTGGGGTGAGAGCGCCGGTGCTCAGAGTGTTGGATCTCAACTACTCGCCTATAACGGTATGTCCCTTTTTTTCACCACACACTCTCTCTAACGCAATATGCAGGCCGCAACGACGGCCTTTTCCATCGTGCAATCGCCCAATCCGGCGGCCCAGCTGTAAGCTTCTTCCCCGACGAAGTAACATCCGGCTACAACAGCAGTGTCTTCCAACACAACTACGACGGCATAGTCTCCATGACATCCTGCGCAAACAGCACCTCCTCAACCTCCCTCGCCTGTCTCCGCTCCCTCTCCTTCGCCGAACTAAACGCCATCATAAACAGCACAGCCCGAGCCAGCGCCCCTTTCCGCTTCGTCCCCGTAATCGACCACGATTTCATAGCCACCTACCCCTCCATCCAACTCTCACGCGGAAACTTCGTCAAAGTCCCTCTCCTAATCGGCACCAACACAGACGAAGGAACCGCCTTCGCTCCAGCCGGCATCCCCGAAGCCACAGACGCAGATTTCGCATCCTCCCTCGCCCTCAGCGCGATCCCACCAAACTCCACAACCTCCACCATCCTCTCAGCACTCTACCCCAACATCCCCGCCCTCGGCATCCCCTCGCCCTCCACCTTCCCCATCAACGAATCCTCAAAGTCCCCAGCACAGTATAGACGCGTAAACGCCTTTTACGGCGACGTGGTCGTTAATTCCCCTCGTCGAGCATCAAACCACGCATGGTCAATGCACAACGTAACATCTTACTCCTACCGCTTCGACGTCCTCGTAAACGGCGTCGCGCGCTCCACAGGCGCTACGCATTTCCAGGAAGTTGCATTTGTATTTGATAACATTAAAGGACAAGGTTACGCCGTTAATCCCTTTGGGAATCTCACTGCGGAAGCGGAGCAGAAGTTTAATGCGTT
>Ga0247778_1001230_pt1 | contig 12523 bp, 10 predicted proteins | sample UWRJL049202B5_FD_179939 | JGI IMG/M metagenome (GOLD analysis project Ga0247778, IMG submission 179939) | Plant litter microbial communities from Arlington Agricultural Research Station in Wisconsin, United States - UWRJ-L049-202B-5 | ecosystem: Environmental > Terrestrial > Plant litter >... | reverse complement strand
AGGGGAGGTCCGTCAACCGGGTCTTCATCTGCCCGGGAATCTGAGAAAGGTCCTGCAGACCCTGGACCCCATTTATGAGTCTCCTGCAGGTGAAGATGTCAACCATGTCCTGCAAGAGGCTGTCATTTCGCATGATGTGAATATGCTGGCCATGATCCCCCACCCTCAGTCCCTGTTCTCAAGGTGGTTGAAGGGCAGCCATACAAGGGACATGATCTTCGAAACTTCCATTCCGTTGCTGGTGCTGCCCGATATCAGGCGCAGGACACCCCTGATCTCCCTTTTCCATGACGAGGAAGCCCCCGGCATAGATCTCCGGGGTGAAAGCCGCTGAGGCGAGGGTAAGGTCCGCTGGGGCAAGGGCGAGGGGAAGGTTCGCTGGGGCAAGGGTGAGGGTAAGGTTCGCTGGGGCTAGTGGTGGATAAGTGGTTTTCCCGGGTATCGATCTGCTGCCGGAATATTTGCCTTAATCTCGTTATCTTTAAGGAATATCCGGAGAGATTCATACCCATTTCAGGACTAATTCATTTATCCATGTACGATCTGGCAATCATCATGCTTTTATTGCTGGCCGTTATTTTCCTTGTGCTGCATAATTTTAAACGGAAGAAGGAGGCGGCCAGCAGGTTGCAGGATTCGGAAGAAACATTCAGGTTGTTGGTACAGAATGTGAAAGAGTATGCCATTTTCATGATCGATCCGGCCGGCAAGGTGATGAGCTGGAATCCTGGTGCGGAGCGGATCAAGGGATATACAGCGGAAGAGATCATCGGTCAGCCCATTTCCATTTTCTATACGGATGAGGAGAGCCGGCGGGGTGAGCCGGCGCATAACCTGCGAAGGGCCCTGGAGGACGGTCGGTTCGAGTGTGTGGGTTGGAGGCGGCGCAAGGACGGGTCTCTTTTCTGTGCGGATGTCTTTTTTACGCCATTGTATGATACAGACGGCGGGTTGCGGGGGTTTGCCAAGATCACCCGCGATATAACGGAACAGCGAAAGACGGAAGATGAGGTCCGCAGTGCGCTGTCCCGGGAAAAAGAGTTGAATGAGATGAAGTCCCGGTTTGTCTCCCTGGCTTCCCATGAGTTCAAGACTCCTCTCAGTGTGATCCTTTCATCTGTCTCGTTGGTCGAGCGTTACCAGGGCCCCGGCGATGAGGAAAAAAGGGCCAAGCATATCCATCGCATCAAATCGAATGTAAATAACCTGAAGCAGATCCTGAATGATTTCCTCAGTGTCGATAAACTGGAGTCGGGTGCGATCAAAAATTCTCCTGCTCCCATCGCCTTACCGCAGTTCGTGCATGAGGCCATCCAGGATATGACGGAAGCCTGTAAGAATGGCCAGCAGATTATGTTAAAAATCGAAGGCGATCCGAATGACGCGATGGTGGACGGTCTGCTGCTGCGCAACGTGTTGAATAATCTTTTATCAAATGCCATAAAATATTCGCCCGGTCCCGAACCGATAGAAGTATTATTATGCTATGATGGGGACAGGACCTCCATCGGTATCAGGGACCATGGGATCGGGATCCCGGAGGCCGAGCAGGAGCGATTGTTCAGCCAGTTCTTCAGGGGTGCGAATACGATTGGAACATCGGGGACGGGGTTGGGACTGAGTATCGTAAAAAGGTACGCGGATCTGATGGGCGCCGATATCCGGTTTGAGAGCAGGCCCGGCGAGGGCTCCACGTTCGTCATCCTGCTGCCGTTACCTGCTCCTGTTAGCATTTCTGCCTTGCAGGATCAGCGGTGAGTCCGTTCAGCAGGATCAGTGGTGAGTCCGTTCAGCAGGATCAGTGGTGAGCCCGTTCAGCAGGATCAGTGGTGAGGTGCTGGCCCTGGCCGGGGCTGAGCAGGCCTGTCTCCTGCAATTGTGCATAAACGACCTGTTTGCAGCGGTCCTTTTCTGCCTGCCAGTATTTTTTCCATGTTGCCAATTCATTGTTTTCCTCTCCTTCCGGTATGGGGTCGAGGTATCGGTCATCCAGCAGTTCCAGTGCGGTACAGCTGTCCTGGACTGCGCCCAGGGAATCGGTGAGGGAGCCCATCTTTTTTTCTTTCAGGGGTATTTTTGGTAAAATACCCGGCGGGAGATCGGGCTGCATGTATTGCAGGTCTTTCAATGTTTTCCGGATGGAATGGAAGAGACTGTCCTCCCAGGGCTGGGGCGTTGCCAAAAGGGCTTCCAGGCCGTCTGTTCTTTTCCGGAGGAGTCTTTTGACGGATCTCCTGTGCAGTTGATGTGGCATTCCTGCGTGTAGTCTTTCCCTGGCAGCCTTTAGGGGGGATCTCTTTGTAGCATATTCCCCGGCCCGGGTCATTGTTTCCGCCAGTTCTGTTTCCAGGCGGTTGATATAGGTCCGGGGCAATGCATCTTTCCGGTCTTTCCAGTATTCCTTTATCCGTTGCAACTGGAGCTGGCGGTTGCGAATCTCTCCGGTCATCCTGTAGAACCGGCGCAGGCGGAGGGGTAATCGGGCCCGGCCATTGTTCGTAAGGTAGGCATGCTGTGGATCTTCTGCCGACAGGAGGGTAAGGAAGGCTCGCCATTTCTTGATCTTCACGCGGAAGAGATGAACATCTTCCCCGTCGAATTTGCCGGTGGTGCGGATAAGGGATCTTTGCAGGTCGTCCAGTTTCCTGCCGATGGAATGTCGTATGTGTTTGTGGTTCATATTATCTGGAATGTGCGAGGAACAATGGTACTTTTAACTCCTGCAACAGTTCATCGGCCAGGCTGGGATGCAGCCAGGTGGAGAGTTTGTTGCGTTCATAGGCTCCTGCAACAATTAGCATGCCGGGTAACATCGTTTTGCAGGCTGCGATCAGGTCGGCGGTCTCGCCCTTTACCACTTTATATTCGGCGTGGGGGTAATGTCTTTTCATCCACTCGTGGATCAGTTTGTGATCCGGCAGGTGGAGGTTGAGGGTGCCGGACCTGACCGACAGCACCATGCATTCCTTGCTGGTCATTTCCGGGAAAAGATAGGTGAACATTTTCATCGCGAATACGGATGAGGGAGATCCGTCATAGAGGAATACGAGGTGGCTGACCGGGCTGAACCTTTGTGGCACCAGCCATACGGGGCAATGTGCCTCGTGCAGGAGGCTTTTCATGAACCAGCCCGGGGTATTTTCTTCGATGTAGGAAAAGGTCTCTGTGGGGTCGATGAGCATGAGGTCAGCGAAGACGGATTCGTGGAGGAGGTCTTTCAGGGCCGAATGCCGGTCGCGGTGGAGGCTGTAGTTGACGCCGGCATGTTTGCAGGCTGCCTCGAAGGTATCGATGGATGCCTCGTACATCAATTCGTCCTGGTTTTCTAATTCTTCAAAGAGGCTTTTTCCGCTGGCCGACTGGGAGACGAGGCTCTCATAAACGATGAAACCCCTGCTGGTGAATTCCTGCAGGAATACGCCCACGAGATGGGCATGGTGCTGTTTGGCCAGCCTAACGGCTTCGTGCAGGGTATTTTCTGAGAACCGGAGTCCGTCGAAGGCTGCTATTATTTTTTTCATGGTTATTTTTTTATGAAGGTAGGGGCGTGCGGATGCGCTATGAATGATCGTCATCAGCGTGGGGCCTGATCCTTGCCCGATAGCCCTTCCATAATTCGAACCAGCCGATGCTCAGCAGGGCGACTGCAGTGGCGGCAAGGGCATGGGTGGGGGTAATCGTTGTCGCTCATGAACGGTAAAGGTATTGGGCCGATGGGCCTGTACCGGTGACGGATATCAGGATGTCCTGTGATAAAGATCAGGCTGCGATAGGGGAGGGAGCGATAACTTTAATATATGATACATTTATTGGCGCCGACCGACTTTTCCACCGCTTCCCGTGCAGGGATACGACTGGCCATACAATGGTCAAGACAGCAGCCGACGAAGATCCTCTTTGTCCATGTTCTGCATATACCCCGGCTGACAAAGTGGAGTGATCTGCAGTACAAGGCTTTTGCTGCTGCCGAGAGGAGCCGTTGCGAAAAAGAGCTGGACCGTTTTGTCGGGGATATCTATAAGAAGCTGGACCTGGCTGCCGACAATTATGTCAACCTGGTGCTGGAAGGTATCAGCCCGGATCTTGTCATTGCCGAATATTGCAGGCGGCACCCGGAGATCGACTTCATCTGTATGGGGACCCGTGGTGCGGGGATGGTGAAAAAAATATTCGGCACCTATACGGGTAACCTGATCACGCATGCGGAGATCCCTGTCATAGCGGTCCAGGACCATTACAGGACCAAGCCGGTGCGCAGGATATTGTATGCCACGGATCTCGCGCATTACGAGGAAGAGTTGGAACGGGTTGTGGCCATTGCCCGGCCCTTGCAGGCGGCGATAGATGTCCTGCATTTTTTACAGCCCGGTGAGATCGCGCCGAATGCGGCGGTGATGGAGAAGGTTTATAAGAAAGAATTGGGATATGGACTGCATTTTATCTTTAAGTCTGTCGACCCTTCCAGGTCGATGGTATACAATTTAGAAGAGGAGATCGACCGGCGCCAGCCGTCCCTTGTGGTGATGTTCACCGACAAGGAGAGGACCTTGTTCGACAAATTATTTTCTCCCAGCAAGGCCGAGCGGATCGGTATGGAATTAACCATTCCCCTGATGGTATTCGGGAAGGCTGACCGGATTCATGTCCCGGCCTGATGGCGGTCCTGTTCTGGCTTTCCGGGTGATGATACCTTTGGAAAACAAGAACCACTATGAAGTATCGCTGGCCGCACCCGGCATGAGGAAAGACGACTTCCACATCGATGTGGATGGGAATCTGCTGACTATCAGTGCCGAAAAAGAAGAAAAAAAGGAACAGAACGATAACCGGTATACCCGGACGGAATTCAATTATACTTCCTTTTCCAGGAGCTTTACCTTACCGGAAGGGGTTAATAAGGACAAGATCGACGCATCCTATGACAACGGGCTGTTGAAATTGGTTCTGCCGAAGACCGAAGAGGTGAAGAAGCTGGCCGCCCGGCACATCCAGGTGAAGTGAGCGGGATGAAAACCAAGTGAAATAAGTCTGATGGAAACCAAGTGAATGAGCCTGATGAAAACCAAGTGAATGAGCCTGATGGAAATTGGGAAATGACCCTGCCTTTATGGGCGGGGTCATTTTTTTTGTGAGATTTTTTTCAGGGGTTATTTGTCTTAGGGGTTTGAGGGGTGAGAACCCGCTGTGGCTGCGCGTTAAGGCAGCCTATGGGTCAATGATGAGCAATGAAGATGGGCAGGTTGACCGTTTTAACGATCAACCTGGCATGGCTGGGTTTGAGGAAGCGGGACAGCATGCTGCGGCCATAGGCGCCCATGACAACGATGCTATTCTTCCTTTCTATGAGGAACCCAAAGAGTTCATCCGATGGGTCGCCTGCCAATATTTTGAATTCCATTTCGTCATAATGTTGTTGCAGCCATTCCTTCATTTTGAATTGATCTTCGATGGCTGTCTCTTCATTGCTGCGTACGTTGACGACCGTGACCTTCTTTTGGCGCAGTTGGGGAAAGAGATGCGTGAACTGTTTGATGGCAAATACGGATGAGGATGATCCGTTGTAGGCGAAAATGATATCATCGATGCTATCAAAGCTATAGGGTGCGATGATCACGGGGCATTCGGATCCCTGCAGCACGTCCTTGACGAAGCGGGCCGGGAGGGGTTCGTTCTTGCGGGAGAAGGAGGTCTCTGCATCGATGATCAGCAGATCAGCGAAGCGACTCTCTTCCACTATCTCTTCGATTGGGACGCCCCGGTCGCGGTGGGTGAGGGCCGATACGCTCCTCCAATGGCAGGAGTCCTTGAAATTACGGATGATCTCTTCCGTTACCAGGTAAGGCGCTTCGTTGCCGGTGGGGAGGGTGGCGTGTGTCTGTGCGGCGGGGCCGGGACCGGCGGCTGTTCCCTGGAGAAGGGGCCGGTCTTCCGCCAGGAGGTTCTCCAGGAAGACGCCCGTCAACCTGGAGTGGGTCAGCCGTGCTATAAAGCAGGCGAAATCGACGGTATTCCTGTGCACATTAGCGGGGTCAAGCGCCAATAATATCTTTTCCATAAATATTTTTTTATAAAGTAACCATGAAATACTAATGATATAAATGAGTACGATCATTCTGCAGGATGACATTGATCATAAACGTATAGGGGTATAAATGGATATTTTTACTTTCTAAATTTTACCGGTCCCGCCTACTGTGGATGTTGAAGGATTAGGAAGAGTGTCTATCAACGGTTAAAGGGGAATGGCCGTAATTAGCTCATTCGCTGACCGCGGTCATTGTTGCCGGGTTATCGGGGGGGTAATTTTGAAGAGCATTGTTATCTTTTTCTAAACTAAAAAAATACTCAATATGAAAAGCGACAGCCAGATCCAACAGGATGTGATAGAACAACTGAATTGGGTCGGCATATCTCCATCCTTCCGGAATGCCGATACCGAAATTGCAGAGGCGGTATTGAATGCGCTGAGATGGAGTGCCACAATCGACGCAGGTAAGGTCAACGTGGAGGTCGTTGACAGCCATGTGACGCTTACCGGGAAGGTAAGGTCTCTTTCAGAAAAGGAGGATGCCGAGAATGCAACCTGGTTGGCGCCGGGTATCAGCCATGTAGAAAACAGGCTGGTGGTCCAGAAGGAGGAATTTGCGTATTGACCTTGTCATTTATTTGTGCACAGCAGTGATCATTCACCTTAATACAGCCAAATGAAAAAGATCCTTGTCATCGAGGACAATGATGCCGTCCGTGAGAATACTGCGGAGATCCTGGAATTGGCCAACTTTAACGTATTTACGGCCGGTAACGGGAAATTGGGGGTGGAGGCGGCATTCAGGGAGGGGCCGGACCTCATCATCTGCGATATCATGATGCCGGTTTTGGATGGTTATGGTGTTCTTCACCTGCTGCGCAATAACCCGGCGACCCGCAATACTCCTCTGATCTTTCTGACGGCTAAGTCGGAAAAGGCGGATATGCGTAAGGGGATGGAACTGGGTGCGGATGACTTTATTACGAAGCCTTTTGAAGAGACGGAGCTGCTGCATGCCATTGAATGCCGGTTGAAGAAGATGGACTTGCTGCGGCAGGATCTGACGGCCGGCATACAGGCCTTGGGGGCCAAGGAGCATGCAAATAGTGAAAAGGATATTCTGCGGGTGCTGGTGGAGAACAGGAATGTCAATAAGTATAAGAAGGGGCAGATCATTTATTCCGAGGGGAACCATCCTTCCCGTTTTTATTATGTCCTGAAAGGGAAGGTGAAGACCTATAAGACGAATTCGGATGGGAAGGACCTGATAGTCGGCCTTTTCAAAGAGGGGGAATTTTTAGGTTATGTGGCCTTGCTGGAAGGGGGCACCTATAAAGAGATGGCTGAGGCGATAGAGCCTTCGGAACTTGCCGTCATCCCCAAAGAGGATCTTGACGGGCTGATCAATACGGACCCTTATGTGGTTAGGAAGTTTTTCCATTTGATGGCCAGCAATATCAGTGAGAAGGAATCGCACCTGCTCGGTCTGGCCTATAATTCTCTGCGCAAAAAAGTTGCGGAGGCCCTGATCATGATGGATACGAAATACAATGCGGCCATCGATGTCAGCAGGGAAAATCTTGCCAATATTGCGGGTACGGCTACGGAGTCCCTGATCAGGACCCTGGGTGATTTCCGGGAGGAGAAGATCATCGATATCCGGGAGGGGGTCATTACTATTCTGAATATGCAGAAGCTGCTGAAGATGTTGAATTGATGGGATCTTTGGACTATGGGGAGCGGACAACGGCGGGCCGGACAACAAGGATCAGGCGGTGACATGATCATGGTCAGTTTCCCGGGGGAAGACCCCGGCTATCTTTGAAAAAAACCTGTCATGCAGCAAGAACAAACCCTTAGTACCAAATATAATGTGCCTACTCCGCGCTATACCAGTTACCCCACGGTCCCGTTCTGGAATGATGGAGGGGATATTGAGGGGTGGAAGTCTGTCTTTACCCGGCAATGCGGGCTAGCCAACCTGGGGGAGGGTATCAGCCTGTATATTCACCTGCCTTTTTGTGAATCCCTCTGTACTTATTGCGGATGTACGAAGAAGATCACCACTAATCATAGCGTTGAAGAGAAATATATCGATGCCGTTCTGCGGGAATGGGAGATGTATCTGGCCCTGATGCCGGAACGTCCCCTTATCCGGGAGCTCCATTTGGGTGGCGGGACTCCGACCTTTTTCTCGCCGGAGAATCTGAGCCGGTTGGTGAAGACGATCCTGGGCAAGGCGGTCATTCATCGCGACCATGTGTTCAGCCTGGAGGGGCATCCGAACAATACCACGCGGGCGCATCTGGATGCGTTGTATGCGCTGGGTTTCCGGCGCGTCAGCTATGGCATCCAGGATACCAATCCTGCCGTGCAACAGGCCATTAACCGGATCCAGCCTTTTGAAAATGTGAGGAGGGCCACGGAGGCGGCCCGGGCTGCCGGCTACAGTTCCGTCAATTTCGATCTGATCTATGGATTGCCGCGGCAGGATGCCGATGATCTGATCCGGTCCATTGCCCGGTGTTGTAGTCTTCATCCGGATAGGATTGCCTATTATAGTTATGCGCATTTACCTTCCGTGAATTGCGGGCAACGGCTGATCGATGAAAAGGATCTGCCGTCTGCTGCTGCGAAGCTGGACCTGTATCAGAAGGGCCGGGAGTTCTTCCTCAGCCGGGGCTATACGGATATCGGCATGGATCATTTCGCCCTACCGACCGATGACCTGTATAAGGCCTGGAGGCTGGGTTCCCTGCACCGGAATTTTATGGGTTACACGGCGCAAAAGACCGGGCTCCTGCTGGGGCTGGGTATGTCTTCTATCAGCGATGCCGGGGTGGCCTATGCGCAGAACAGTAAGGTATTGTCCAACTATTACCAGGCGATCGATGCGGGCGTGCTGCCCCTGGTCAAAGGATATTTTCTTACTGATGAGGATCTGATCTTCAGGGGTCACATTCTGGATATTGCCTGCCAGGGCCGGACTCATTTTAACCCTCTTTATGAGGATACGATGCGCCGGTATGTCTTGCCGGCTTTGCTGCCTTTGGAGAAGGATGGTCTGATCCTGTTGAATGATAGTGGGCTGATCGTGACTCCCCGGGGCCGTGATCTTTTACGGATTGTCTGTAAGGCCTTCGATCTGCATCTGCTGCGGCGGGAGGCGGAGCGGAGTGGGGCGGCGCCCGTGGGATTCTGTGGTAAAGCCGGGCTGCCGGGCGGCATGACGTTCAGCAATGCGATTTAGGGTTTCTGGTTTTGAGTTTACTTCGAGGCATAATGTCTTTTTAAAGGCCTCAGTGATTCGCTGGAGGCGAATTCTGGTTTTGGGTTATGCGTGAGATGATTAGACGGCCTCGAGGGTGAAGCGGGCATTTTCCTGAACGAGAAAGTTCCTGACGGTGTTTATGATGGGTTCTATGTTCTCTCTTTTTACGCCGTCGATGTCCCGTAGCATGGCCTGGCGTGTGGCGGGGTCTTTTTCCAGCCGGGCGCCCATTTTCAACAATAGGCTGTCCATCAGGGTCAGGTCGCTGATGACCAGTCTTCCCGGTAAGAAGAAGATCTCGATCTGATCGATGAGCGATGGGGGTACACTATTCCTGATAACGCCGTCCAGCTTGTCCTTTTCGGTGGCTGGGGTGGCGCATACTACGACCAGGAATATTTTGCGGCGTTGCAGGGCGTGCAGGTTCTTCTTTAGCCAGCCCCGGATAAGGAGCCTGCCCATATATACGGCGCTGCAGACGACGGCAAATTCCCGGCCGGTCAGTTTATTCCCGGCAAGTCCGCCGGCGGAGAATACGGGTAATTCAAGTTCTTTTGCGATCCAGTTGGCATATTGCTGTGTCGCGTTGTATTTTCCTTGTTGGACGACGATGCCTTTGGGGTTTATCATAAAAAATGCTATTAGAGCGATAAAAGTATCATTTTTTGTTTTTGTGGCGGATGACGGTCATCAGCTGTGTTGTTGATCGTCGTCAGCTTGTCTGCCTGTGGTATCGAGGGTCCTGCATGAAGAAACCCCGCCTGTCCCGGCGGGGTTCTTCTTGTCTGTCTGTCTGTGTCCTTGGCTTTTACTATCTTTCTTTATTGTATCACGAACCTGAATACTTCGGGTTTTGTGGTTCCTTGTGTTTGCATGGTCAGGATATAGACTCCCCGTACGAGTCCGTTGAGGGGGATCGTCTGGCGGAAATATGGGAATTGGTTCTCCTTTGTGAACTGTTGCACCAATCTTCCGCTGAGATCATAGAGGTTGAATTTCGCCGTTCCTGCCTTGTCGCTGTTACCTTCGACGGTAATCTGCTGGTTGAGTGCTACCGGGTTTGGATAGGCCTTCATATTGACGGCTGCGACTGGGATAAGTTCCTTGACGGAGCCTGTGCTGGCGGCGGCATCCACACTGGCGGCTGCGGCGGCGGCGCGTACTGTCAGGGTTACGGAGTCCTTCGATGCCTTCCCGGATATGCTGGTGATTGCCAGTTGGAAAACATATGATCCCTGTGTCAGTAAACTCATTGTTGGTTTTATGGAACCGCCACCGTTTATGGATGCTGTTGTGGGGCCGCTGAGTTGGATCCATCTGCAGGTCGCGATGGTCTCATTTTTTACGGTTGCGATCCCGGTGATGGTCGCGCTGTTGACCGGCGATGTGATTGTCATATCGGGACCGGCATTGGCGACAAAGGTGCTGGTTTGGACAACGTTGCTGCCGGTGTTTACGACGACTGTATCATATGCCGTGATCGTTGCAGTATTATTATCCGTTGTCTGGATGGAAAAGATGTATGTCCCTGTCGACAGCCCGGTGACGTTTGTTGCGGTGGCATTGGGTGTGGTGATGGTGCAGGCGGGGCCGCTGATCTTTGTCCACTGGTATTTCTGGATCGTATAGCCGTATTTCGGATGGCCGGAAGATACCAGGGTGGTAGGCGTTGCGGTGGCGGATAGTGCTGCTGTCGTAAGGGTGGTGGTCTGTTTGGCGTTGGCCTTCAGGGTGTAGATGGTAAAATTATACGAGGCAGTCTGTGTTGCCGATACGCCCAGGGGGGTACGCATGGAGGGGACGAGTACGTCCAGGGCATTGGGATAGGTGACTTCCTGGTTGTTGACTACTCCGTCGCCACCGACAAGGCTCTTGTTGCGACCCCAGAAGTATAAGGAATCATGGATATCCAATGCGTAGTGATAGAATGCAAATGCTGCGCCTGTATATATCTCCTTGAATTTGGTTCCGGTTGCGACATGGATGGCGGGGGCGCCTGTCAGCATTTCATATTTTGTCCAGCTCCAGGCGTAGGGTGTGGGATATTTTTCAGCATGGTTGACGAGTTCCTGTCCGTTGCCTATTTCGCCATTGGGATTATCTCCGATGCCGTAGAGGTCTCCGTTGGCATCGATGTAATGAATGACATTCTGATTGGCCGTGATCCTTTTGATGGGTGCAGGCATGTTCCAGAGCGTCCTGACTGATACGGGTGCGCCGGGTGTGTAGGATGATCCGTCTCCGCCCCAGTACTTGCTCTCCGAGCCCCATGCGTAGGGGTAGCCCATGGTGCTGGTTGCGATATTATCGGGTACGACAGCGATAAAGAAATTCATGTGACTGGCTGCGATGTCGGAGGCTGGTCGTGGGAGTGTGACCTTGACATAGGTGTTGCTGCCCTTGTTCCACTGGTAGACATCGCCTGTTGCGGTAAGACCCAGAACGGAAGCGCCCAATGCAAGTTTTACGAATTTTACGCCGGCCGGCTGGTTCAGCTTTATCGGCTGGTTTATGGGTTTGCTGCCATAGAATCTGTAGTCATCTCCACCCCAGTACCAGATGGAGCCATCCGTGCGGATAGAGAAATAGGTATAGAAATAGCCGTAGATGGATACATTCTTATTAAAGGCTGCGCCGGTGGTATCTTTTTCCCAGCGGGTGGCGGTGTTCTTGCCTGCATTACCCAGCCATACGAAGCCCTGGTCGTCCAGGACGGTGATGAGGTTGAACCCGGTCGATATATCGACTGCCTTGCGGCCGTTGATGAGGATGGGCATAAATTCTACATGGCCGGAGACTGGGTTGTAGGTAAAGGTGCGTACAACCGAATCGGAATATAGAAAGGCGGACTTGTATTCTGTGCAGCCTACCTTGGTAACGAACTTGCCTGATGATGCGGGTGGCGGGGTGACTACGACTGCTGCATTTACGGTTTCCTGCACGGTGCTGGTTGCCGATAGTCCATTGCTGGCGGTGGCCTTGACGCTGAATACATAGCTCCCGGCTGTCAGGCCTGTAACGGTCGTTGATGCCGATGAAAGGTTGGTGATCGTTGCTGCGGGTCCGCTGACCTTAGACCAGGCATAAGCGGTTATCGTGGTGCCGGCTGCTGTTGTCGCTGAGCCAGAGAGGGTCAGCGTGTTGGCTGGTAAGGTAATGGTCTGGTTGCTACCGGCGCTGACCGTGGGTGGAACGGGGGCTGGTGGTGGTGCTACGACAGTGGC
>Ga0247778_1001229_pt1 | contig 12550 bp, 7 predicted proteins | sample UWRJL049202B5_FD_179939 | JGI IMG/M metagenome (GOLD analysis project Ga0247778, IMG submission 179939) | Plant litter microbial communities from Arlington Agricultural Research Station in Wisconsin, United States - UWRJ-L049-202B-5 | ecosystem: Environmental > Terrestrial > Plant litter >... | reverse complement strand
GACCGGACAATGATCTCCCGGGCATGGTGCGGAGATTGGGCGACCATATTCATTTTGTTCACCTTCGCAGCACCAAAAGGGATGCCGACGGTAATTTTTTTGAGGCGGATCATTTGGAGGGAGATGTGGATATGTATGCGGTAATAAAAGAATTGCTGCTGGTACAGAACCGGAAAAAGATATCGCTGCCCATGCGTCCCGATCATGGGCATCAGATGTTAGATGACCTTAAAAAGAAGACCTATCCCGGTTATAGCGCCATCGGCCGGCTGCGGGGACTGGCAGAGCTGAGGGGTATGCAATGGGCGATCAGCAGGAGTCTGGAAGGATAATGGAGTTTGGAAGGATAGCATTATATTGTGTTACCAACCAACGCACATGAGTATGAAACGCACCATCTTCAGGCTGTTCCCCGGTCTCCCGCTGTTATTGCTGTTCTGTCATGGGGTCCAGGGGCAGCGCCCTGCATACGGAGGACGGCTGAAGCCCGAGCAGGCCAATATGGACGTGCTGCATTATATCATCGACCTTAGCGTAAATATCCCCGGTCAGCGTGTTGACGGCTTTACCCTGATCCGGGCAATGCTGAAGGAACCTTCTCCTGTTCTTTTGTTCGATCTGATGGATTCTTTTACCGTGCATACGGTCAGTGTCAATGGTAAGGATGCCCTATTTACCCATGAAAATCATGAGCTGCGGATCAAGGCTGACGGCCCCTGGCCACGGGGTTTGGTCTCGGTGAAAGTAGCATATGGCGGACAGCCGATGATCGCCAAAAGACCGCCCTGGGACGATGGATTCACCTTCACGAAAGACAGCGCAGGAAATGCATGGGTGGCCGTTACGGCGGAAGGTACGGGTGGAAAGATCTTCTTCCCGGCAAAGGATCACCCTTCCGATGAACCTGATGAAGGGGTCGATCTTATCCTGAGGGTTCCCAGCGGGTTGACCGTGGCGGGGCCGGGGCTGCTGCAAAGCAAAAAGGCCCATAAGGATGTGACGGCCTGGCATTGGTCCACCCATTATCCCATCAACAATTACAGTATCGTTTTTAATATAGGAAACTATGTCGTTGTGGAAAGACCCTATACGACGATCGATGGTCACCATGTGCCCATGCAATTCTATGTGTTGAAAGATCATGCAGCGCAGGCCCCTCATCTTCTCCAGATGATGGAGGGGGCGGCCCATATCAAGGAGAAATATTTTGGTGAGTATCCCTGGGCACGGGAGAAGATCGGGTTGGTGGAGACGCCGCATCTGGGCATGGAACACCAGTCCATGAATGCGTATGGCAATAAGTTCAGGTATACGCAGGTCGGCGGACAGGACTTTGACTGGCTGATGAATCACGAGTTCGGTCATGAGTGGTGGGGCAATAAGGTGACCGCAGGGGACTGGGCGGATTATTGGATCCATGAAGGGATCGGTAGTTTTGGGGATGCGCTGTACACCCGGGATCTGGAAGGAGAGGAAGCCTATGAAAAGATCTTTCAGCGGAGCATCCTGAAGATCCAGAATACGCGGCCGGTGGTTGCCGGAAAGGATATCAAGGAGGATGACGCCTATCAGCCGGACATTTATGGGAAGGGAGCCTTCTTCATGCATACGCTGCGTTATGTGATGGGAGACAGCACCTTCTTTCCGGCGTTGAAGCAGCTGGCTACGGACAGCAATACTACTTACCGGCATACGGTGAATACCGACGATGTTGAGAAAATATTCAGCCGGGCAGCGGGCAGGGATCTGTCTTCTCTTTTTCACCTTTATCTGTATACGACGCAGAAGGTGGAGATCGGTATACACCAGCTGGATACCGCGCGGTACGAAGTAAGGCTGCATAATTTGAGTATTCCCCTGCCGATGGAGATCGCCACGGATTCAGGGACCAGCCGCCGGGTGGTGGACGCGAAGGGTATCATTATCCGGAGTACAACGCCCCCCCGGATAGATACACGGGTATTCTACTTTAAAAGGGTCATCTATGAATAAAGGAGCGTAAATTTACCCTCAAAATATTAGCGCTATGTTCGATAAAAAAGTATATGAATTCCGCAGGCAAAAACTGAAGCAACAGGTAGGGTCGGGTCTGGTTCTTTTATTAGGAAATGAAGAGAGCAGCATGAACTATAAGGATAACCTCTATCATTTTCGTCAGGATAGCAGTTTCCTGTATTTTTTTGGCCTGGACAAGGCTGGTTTGGCTGGCCTCATCGATATCGACAATGACCGGGAGACTGTGTTCGGCAATGAGCTGACCATCGATGAGATCATCTGGATGGGGCCTCAGCCTTCGCTGGTCGAGCAGGCAGGACCGGCAGGCATTACCGATGTCAGGCCCTCTCATGCCCTTGTGGTGGATCTTGTCCATGCACAGGCATCGGGGCGTACGATCCATTTTCTCCCGCCCTACCGGCCGGAGAATACCTTAAAGCTCAGTTCCTGGCTGGGGATGGCGCCTGCTGCTGTAAAAGATCATGCCTCTGTGCCCCTGATCCGGGCGGTTGTGGCGCAACGGTCCATCAAGTCTGCGGAAGAGATCGAGCAGATAGAGGAGGCCGTCGATATAACGGCGGCCATGCACCTGGCGGCGATCAAGGGGGCAAGGGCCGGCATGACGGAGGCGCAACTGGCGGGTGTCCTGAATGGGATAGCGGTCAGTGCCGGCGGTAACCTGTCTTTCCCGATCATCCTGACAGTGAATGGGCAGGTCCTTCATAATCATTACAGTAATGCGGTGATGCAGGAAGGACAGATAGCCATTTGTGACAGCGGCGCAGAAAATGCGATGCATTATGCGGGGGATATGACCAGGACCTTTCCCATCGGGAAGAAATTTACCACCCTGCAAAGGGATCTGTATAATATCGTGTTGTCGGCTCAGCAGGCCGCCTGTGATGCATTGCGGCCGGGGATCCTTTTCCGGGATGTACACCTTCTTTCTGCAGAGAAGCTGGTGGAAGGACTAAAGGCTGTAGGGGTGATGAAGGGAGACGTGAAGGCAGCGGTGGCCGCGGGCGCCCATACCATGGTCTTTCAATGCGGACTGGGTCATATGATGGGGCTGGATGTGCATGACATGGAGGATTTAGGCGAACAGTATGTTGGGTATACGGATGAGCTGATCAAGAGCAAGGAATTCGGATTGAAATCCCTTCGCCTGGGTCGTGCGCTGGAACCGGGTATGGTCGTGACGATCGAGCCGGGTCTGTACTTTATCCCCGAATTGATGGACCTGCGCAGGACGGAAGGGAAATACCGGGAGTTTATCGATTATGATAAGCTGGACGCATTCCGCAGCTTTGGCGGGATCCGTATCGAAGAGGATATGCTGATCACGGAGACGGGTAGCCGACTGTTAGGACGGCCCCTGGTCAAGACCGCGGATGAAATAGAAGAATTAAGATCAAACCTATAATGTCATAATATATGAACAGAACAAACCGGAGGAAATTCCTTACGTCTGCCGCCGCCCTGGGTGCTGGCTCTGCCGTCGCTTTCACGCCTTTCAAGACGCAGGCAGCTGCCATAGAAAATAAAAAGCCTTTGGCCCATCATGTCTTTTTCTGGCTGAAGAACCCTGACTCCAGGGAAGACAGGGATAAATTGGTAGAAGGGGTCAAGACTCTTGTCAGGATCGAGACCGTGAAGGAAATTCATGTGGGTGTGGTGGCCGGTACGGAGAAACGCGATGTCGTGGATACCAGCTGGCAGGTTTCCGAACTGATCTTTTTCAGCGATCTGGCAGGGCAGGCGACCTATCAGACCCATCCGGTCCATCTTGATTTTGTAAAGAACTACAGTCATCTCTGGGCCAAGGTGGTCGTCTACGACGCCATAGAGGTATGATCATTCTGTTATCAAATAAACATCAAAAGGTTAGCTAACCTTTTGATGTTATGGCGCTAACATTGCATTAACACATAAGTCTTCTTTTTGGGGCCTAAAATAACCCAATAATGAAAGTTACTGCTTATGTGATTAGTATTATGATGGCATTCATGATACTGATAAGTTATGCAACCTATGCCCAAGAGGGCACCCGAACAGGGAAAGTGAGCGCATCTGATGGCAGCGGGATCCAGGGCGTTACAGTCCAGGAGAAGGGAGCCCGCAATTATGCAACGACCAATGCTTCCGGAGAATATACGATCAGGATCAGCAAGGCCGACGCCGTGCTGATCTTTTCATTTGTGGGCTTTACTACAAGGGAACAGGCCGTTGGCACCGATGCCCGGATGGATATTACGCTGACCCCCAATACCAATCAATTGAATGAGGTGGTCGTTACGGCCATGGGGATCAAGAAAGAGGACCGGAAGATCGGCTATGCCGTTCAGTCCGTGAAAGGCAGCGAACTGGTGAAAGCCAGGGAAGCCAATCCTATTACCAATCTTACGGGCAAGGTCGCCGGTCTTTCCGTCGGTCCATCGGCCGAGATGCTTGGCCGCCCGCAGGTAGTATTGCGCGGTAATTCGGACGTGTTATTTGTCATCGATGGAGTGCCGGTAAATACGGATAGCTGGAATATCAGCGCCGATGATATCGATACTTATACGATCTTAAAGGGTCCCAATGCTGCAGCCTTGTATGGTTTCCGCGGTCAGAACGGCGCCATTATCATTACCACGAAAAGAGGTACCAAGGACAAGAGGGGCTGGACGGTCCAGTTCAACAGCAGCCAGCAGATCGAAAAAGGCTTTTTGGCGCTGCCCACGCCGCAGACAGAATATGGACGCGGCGGCACCAGCGGCGCATCTCCTTTTCTTTACCAGTATGCCTCCGGTTATGGCTATGGCGCCCCCGGCTCGGCCGCCTTCCTGGGGAAAGACCTGTTGTATGACAATGCGCAGCGTCAGTCGGAATGGGGTCCCCGGTTCGAAGGGCAGCTGCTGAAACAATACAACAGCCCTTATGATATCACAACCGGCGTCCGCACACCTACGCCCTATACGGCTAAAGGCAAGGATAACCTGAAGAACTTCCTGCAGGCCGGCTTCCTCTCCACCAACAATATTTCCGTTGGTTCCAGCGGAGACAATTATGATATCAGGATGTCCTATTCGCATACGTATCAGAAGGGTATGGACCCCAATACCAAGCTTAACATGGATAACCTGAACATCATCACCAGCTACAAGTTCACACCCAAGCTGAGCGTTGAGGCCAACCTGGATTTCAACACCCAGTATACGCCCAACATACCCGACCAGTCTTACGGGCCCAATAGCTATGTATACGAATTCAGTGTTTACGGATCGGCTGATTTCGACGTCAGGGACCTGAAGAATTATTGGAAAGGCCCACAGGGGATCACGAACCTGATGCAGTATAACAACGAGTATGGCCGCGCCAATAATCCTTATTTCCAGTCTCAGAAATGGCTGCGCGGTCATTACAAATCGGATGTATACGGTTTTATCAAGCTGAATTATAAATTCAACGATGATCTGAACCTCAGCCTTCGCTCGCAGGTTACTACCTGGGACCAGACCCGCACGGAGAAAGTGCCGGCATCCGCCACTTTGAACCAGTACCTGCCCACAGGCTGGTATACGTTCGGTGCGTATAACGGCGATTTCCGGGAAGATCACCGCAACCTGATCGAAAACAACAGCGACCTGTTGCTGACCTATAATAAGAAGATCGGTAAGGACTGGAATGTTTCGGCCCTGGCTGGCGGCAGTTGGCGTTCGTTCAAGTATACTTCCACCTATAATACGACGCAGAACCTTTCCGTACCGAATGTCTTCACCCTGGGTAATTCGAAGGGAACGCCCTATATCTATGGCATGCGTTCGAACATGATGGTATACAGTGGTTATTATTCGGTTGATTTCGGATACAAGCGTTTCTTTAATATCAGCACTACCGGCAGGGTGGATAATTTGTCCACATTACCGGAGGGGAACAGGAATTTCTTCTATCCTTCCGTATCGATCGGTTCGGTACTGACGGATTACCTGGAATTGCCCAAGGTTATCTCTTACCTGAAGGTCAGAGCCTCTTATGCGGATGTGAAGAGCGCACTGACCCTTTCGCAGGTGCCTTCCGCCTTTGCATTCATCAATGGAAAGACATTGGGCACGAATATTACTTCCGGCGGTCTGCTGGGTTATGGCAGTGAGTTGTATACGGCTTATGACGGCCCTTCTTATGCCAACCAATACTTTTATTCCACGGGTACCAATTATAACGGAACGCCCTCGATCAATTATTCTACCGGCATCCCGAATCCCAACGTGAAACCTGCGGATAATAAATCCTATGAAGCGGGTTTGGATGTTAAGTTATTCAAGAACAGGCTGGGATTGAGCAGTACTTACTTTATCAGCGATAACGGTCCCCAGATCTATCAATTACCGGTTGCCAACTCTACGGGTTTTCAGACCCAGAGTGTGAACGGTGTCACCACCCAGAAAAAGGGTTGGGAACTGTCGCTGACCGCTTCGCCGCTGAAGAGCACGAATGGTCTGAACTGGGATGTGTTGATCAACTGGGCTACTTATAAGGAAACCCTGAAATCCATCTACGGCACGGAGCCTGGTCTTAACCTGAACGGCCATGTCTATCATGTTGGCGAACGCATGGATGCCTATTACGGAACGGGTTTTGTCCGTGATACCAAAGGAAATATCATCTACGGCTGGGATCAGACCAGCACGGCAACTGACAAGGGAACGGGTACACCGCTGCAGAACCCAAGTTCTGCGCTGGGTGACAAGAAGTTCCTGGGCAACCTGAACCCTGACTTCAGCTTTGGCATCAACAACAGTTTCAGCTACTATAATTTTAGTTTCAGCTTCCAGTTCGACGGCCGTATCGGCGGAAAGATCTATGACAGGGTCTATCAGCAGATGACCAACGCGGGCACAGCAGCAGATCTGGCTGGCAATACTGCGGCGGGTATCGCCCGTCTGAAAGAATGGAAGAGTACCAATGGCGGCGCTAATAAACCCACGCCTTACTTTGTTGGAAACGGCAAGGTTATTATAGGAGGTACGCCCACCTACTCAAAAGGTATCCTGACAAATGAAAAGGATCTTAAGCTGGTTGACAATACTACACCATCAACGGTACAGAACTATTTCTCCAATGGTGTAACGGGTGGTAATGCGGTGGATGAATACTTCATGACCAGCCGTTCTTATGTCAAGCTGCGTGAAGTAACCCTGGGTTATAGCCTGCCTGCCAGCCTTTTGGGCCGGTCGTTCATCAAGGGTGCATCGGTTACCCTGGTGGGAAGGAACCTGCTGTATTTTGCGAAACGCAAGGATTTTGACATCGATCAGTATGCCAGCGGGTATAATTTTTCCAGCAATTCACTGGGTGGTACTTCCAGTACGGATCTGCAAAGCCCCACTGCCCGCCGTTATGGTGTCAACATCAATTTAACTTTTTAAGAAATTTAATAATATCAGATTATGAATACTATTCTTCGTTTGCGGCAGGCAGCCACTTTGATGGTGCTGGTCACTGTAGCGGTCAGCTGCCAGAAAGGCGATCTGACCTCCAATACCAATGTGGCGGGAAAAGATGCGGTCGGTATCTCTCCGTCGCTGTTCCTTAACCATGCGACATTCGCGATGTATAAGGGCGGCGGGGTCCTGGAAAGTGTTGCGGGCAATGTTCCGGAAGAACCCTGGGGTGTTCTCTCACATTATAACCAGTATTATCTCTCCAACTTTTCTTATTACCAGGGTATCAATACCTATAACTGGTCCAATTCGGCAACGCAGTACGATGCCATCCTGAAATATATCATCTTAATGGAGAAGCAGGCCGCGAGCCAGAATCCTCTGGCTGCCAGCAGCAATGTCTATGCGGGTCTTGGTAAATTTTTCCGGGCCTACTCTTTTATCTGGCTGGCACAGCGGGTAGGAGATATTCCCATGAGCCAGGCGGGCTCTGCGGACATTCTCCATCCTACCTATGACACGCAGAAGGATGTATATAAGAACAGCCTGGCCTTGCTGGATTCGGCCAACATCATCATTGGAAATCTTATCGCCAAGAACGCCAATGGCGGGACGTTGGTAGATGCGGCGGGTGATATCTACGGATTGACCTATCTGCAATGGCAGAAATTGGTAAATACCTATCGGTTACGGGTTTTGATCAGCCTCAGCAAAAGGGCTGATGACAATGCTGACCTGAATATCAAGGCGCAATTTGCGGCAATCGTTGGCGATCCTGTCAAGTATCCTGTCATGACGGCCAATAGCGATAACATGGTCTTCAAATATAATTCGGTAAATGCCTACCCGGTTGCAACTTCTCCTTACACCGGGAATGCCAATATCGGTACGACCTACCTGGAGCTGACAACGGCCAAGAGCGATCCGCGTACCTTTAAGGTGGCAACACCTGCGCCGGCGCAGATCACGGCAGGCAAGACGGTCAGTGATTTTACGGCTTATGTAGGCGCCGATCCGAATTTGGGCCTGGGGCAATTGCTGAGCAATTCCAATGCTGGTGTGTATTCTTTCGCCAACTTTAATTATTACAATAAGACCAATAGCACCGGAACCATCGTAGAGCCTTTTATCCTTATAGGTTATTCCGAACTATGCTTCAACATAGCCGAGGGTATTAGCAGGGGCTGGGCCCCTGGTGGTGATGTTGCGGCTGCCACCTGGTATGGCAAGGGCATCGACGCTTCTATGGCTACCTATGGCCTGACGCAGGGCCAGACCCTGACGATCGGTGACAAGGGTGGTGTTGCACTGGGTACGGTGACGGTCGATATTGCTGCTTTTAAGCTCAACGTAGCCTACCTGGGCGGAACGGATGGTCTGCGGCAGATCCTGGAACAGAAATATGTGGCCCTTTTCCAGAATTCCGGATGGGAGCCCTTTTATAACTGGCGCAGGACGGGGATCCCCGCCTTTGCACAAGGTGGTTCGGGCATCGGAACAGCCAATGGCAACCTACCGCGTCGCTGGCAATATCCTTTGAACGAACAGAATGAGAACAGCGCCAACTGGAAAGCGGCCGTTCAGAGCCAGTTCAGCGGGACCGACGATATCACAAAGGATACATGGCTGACAAAATAAAATGACTATGCGAAAATTATTATTCCTACTTTCTTTTCTTCCCATTGCTGCGTCGGCACAGGTAGCCGACAGCAGCCAGCGACAGGTCCGGCTGCAGGGCGCGGTTAATTTCCGGGACCTGGGTGGTTATGCTGTCGCCGGCGGCAAGCATGTACGCTGGGACAGGATCTATCGCAGCGCCGATATCAGTAAGCTGACGGACAGCGACCTGGTGGTCCTGCGGGAGAGGCATATCGCGTCGGTGGTGGACCTGCGAGGCGTGGAAGAATCCAAAAAGGCGCCTGATCGTCTGAACCCGGGCATGGATTATATCTTATGTCCTGCGGGCAGTGACAATAGCCTGGGTGATTGGATGAAGACCATTGCCACGATCAGGACGGAGTCGGGTGGGGACTCTATGATGCGGATCTTCTATGCGAAGACGGAGTTTCTTGCGGCTCGGTACAAGCCATTTTTTCAGAAGCTCCTGGCCCTTCCGGACAACCAGGCCTTGCTGTTCCATTGCACGGCAGGCAAGGATCGGACGGGGATCGGTGCAGCCCTCTTATTGTATGCGCTGGGTGTGCCCTATGAGACGATCCTGCAGGATTATACGGCGACTAATTATTACCGTGCTGCGGAGAACGACCGGATGGTGCATTCGATGGTACAGGGGATGCATATTGCAGAGCCGGTTGCGAAAGGAATGATGGGTGCGAAGAAGGAATATATCGAGACCAGCTTTGCCGCGATCCGGCAGGAGTATGGATCGATCGACAATTTTCTAGAGGGCCCCATCGGGTTGGATGCAGGCAGACGGCAGGTGCTAAAGGATAAATTTCTGGAATAGATCGTTCGGAAAACCTCATATTATTTTTGTCAATGTCCCGCAGGTCCGATCCTGCGGGACATTTTTTATATTAATTTATTGTAAAGGCAATATTTCCTTATTGTAATTTCTCTGATCGACCCTTGACTTTATTGAATATACTGTGAAATTTGTGCACGATGAAAGATGCCCATTTTCTCAGGAAGAAGATCCTCTTTGTCATTGGTTCTCCGAACCAGACCTCTCAGATGCACCAGATCGCATCCCGGCTACCGGAATACGATTGTTATTTTAGTCAGATATACAGTAAACATCCCATCGTCCGGTGGACGGTGCAGGCCGGGTTCCTGAACAATACCATTTTTTCAGGGGAGTTTAAAAGAAAGGCCGATGCCTACCTGATCAGGAACAAGCTGCGCAATGATTACGCACGATCCATCTACCATCACGATTATGATATGGCCGTAATGTGTACGGACCTGCTGGTTACCAAAGAACTGCGTACGATCAAGACGGTCTGGGTACAGGAGGGTATGACGGATCCCATCACTCCCTGGGGCAGAATGACCAGGGCGCTGGGGCTTCCTGCTTATATGGCGATGAACACCGCCTTCAATGGGTGCAGTAATATTTGCGATATCTATTGTGCAGCCTCTGCGGGCTATCGCGAGCAGTTCATCCAGCTGGGTACGGATCCTGCCCGTATTGTTGTGACGGGTATCCCCAACTATGATCATGCGGCGGCCCTTCTTAAAAATGATTTTCCTCATCAGGGATATGTCCTGGTCGCTACCTCGGATATCCGGGAGACGTTCAGGGCGGATGATCGCAGGCAATTTATCGGGGACTGCGTGCGGATCGCAGGCGGCAGGCAAATGATATTCAAATTGCATCCCAACGAGATACAGGAGAGGGCCATCGGCGAGATCAGGCAGTATACACCTCCGGGGACGCTGATCTATACGGATGGGAATACCGAACATATGATCGCCAATTGCGGCGAGCTCATTACACAATATTCCACCGTGGTGTATATCGGTATCGCATTGGGGAAGAAAGTACATTCCTATTTTGATGTTGAGCAGCTACGGCGGCTGGCGCCTGTACAGAACGGCGGCCGGTCAGCGGCAAATATTGCGGAGATCTGCCGCAGTTATATAGAGTTTAAAGGGACAAGGGATGAATTTTTATACCAGTTAGGGCCTGCTACAACTTCAAAACGTCTACATGAATATAAGAGGGAAAAACATCGTAACGATCATCCAGGTCAGGAGAGGGTCCTCCCGTCTGCCGGATAAAGTGTTCAGGCCTTTGATGGGCAAGTCTCTTTTTGTGCGCCAGGTGGAACGTGTGCGGGCTGCCAGCCTGTGCGGGCAGGTCGTGGTGGCGACGACGATGGACCCGGCGGACGACCTGGTCTGGGATGCCTGCCAGGCTGAAGGCTGGGAGTGTTTTCGCGGGCATGGTGAGGATTTGTTAGACCGTCACTACCAGGCGGCCCTCATCTATGGTGCGGATACGGTCATCAAGATACCCGGGGATTGTCCACTCATCGATCCGGGCGTCATTGATAAAGTTATTGGGTATTACCTTGATCATTGTGACGAATATGACTATGTCAGCAATTTGCATCCTGCCAGTTACCCGGATGGGAACGATGTGGAGATCATGTCTTTTGCGACGTTGGAACACGCATGGAAAAATGCTGTCCGTCTTTTTGAGCGGGAGCATACGACACCCTTTATCTGGGAAAGGCCCGACGCATTCCGGATCGGTAATGTGGTGATGGAAGGCGGCGTCGATTATTCCATGACTCACCGGCTGACTATCGATTATGAGGAAGATTATCTGTTTATCAAGGCAGTCTGGGAGGAATTGTATCCCGTTGATGTTCATTTCTCTGTCAGGGATATCATCGATCTGATGGATAAACGAAGGGATATCTATACGATCAACAGACATTTGGCGGGTGTGAACTGGTATCGGAACCATCTGGGGGAGTTAAAGACGGTGGATCCGCGACAGACGCGGTTTGCGGGGAGGGAGTTATCGTCTATTGCGTTAAAAGTGAGAGAACATATTATCAGGATGTCGGCCGGCGGCGGTTGTTTCATCGGGGCCTCTCTCTCCTGCGTGGAGTTGATGGTATATCTCTATGCTGAGTTTCTCCGGCGGACAGGCGACGATTGCCGGGATTACTGCTTCTTATCGAAAGGTCATGATGTGCCGGCGCTCTACGGGACATTTGTGGAGATGGGTTTGCTGGATGCCGGCAGACTGAGTCATCATTTATCAACTTCGGACGATATATACTGGCATCCCAACAGGGCCATACCGGGTGTAGAGTTCCATTCCGGTTCTCTTGGGCATTTGCCTGCCGTGGCGGCGGGGGTGGCGCTGGACTGCAAGATCAGAGGGAATGATAACCGTGTCGTGGTCATTACAGGGGATGGGGAATTGAATGAAGGCAGTGTATGGGAAACCCTGCTGGTCGCCAACGCGCATGGGCTGGGCAATCTGACCATTGTGGTAGACCGCAACCAGTTCCAGGCGAATGTTCGTACGGAGGACCTGGTGCCACTGGAACCCCTGGTGGATAAGTTCAGGGCCTTTGGCTGCAGCGTACAGCGCATCGACGGGCATGATCTTTTGCAAATCCGGGATGCCTTTATGGCTTTGCCAACTG